>Ga0228710_1000652_pt1 | contig 46316 bp, 20 predicted proteins | sample MedpolnodulmetaG_FD_177995 | JGI IMG/M metagenome (GOLD analysis project Ga0228710, IMG submission 177995) | Root nodule microbial communities from Medicago polymorpha collected in Santa Monica, California, United States - pink nodules | ecosystem: Host-associated > Plants > Roots > Nodule... | reverse complement strand
GGAGAGATCCTTATAATATTATACATTTTTCTGCAAAATTTTATTTAAAAATATGAATTCTACATATGAGTTTACTTTAAACGAGGGACCAAAAGTAAAGATTGAAAATTTTATAGGGACTAAAAGTTGAAGGAAATTTTTAGAGGGACTAAAACAAAAAGTTGGTATATTTATAGGGACCAAAAATATATTTAACCTTTTTTTTTTCTTTTTTTTACGAACAGAGAATATAGTTGAGATTGAAAGAGTTATAATTCAAAACTAACATATGTCAATAAGATATTTTTTTCTTGGATGTTCCGATACCTACTACCTATACATATTTTAATTTTATAAGACATAAAATTGTTAAAAGCGATTAATTTATTTATTTAATAAAAAAAAAATTGTTTGGGTTTTAAGCAAGTGTAACTAGAGTGGTGTCTCCTACAAAGAGCTTAACCCAGTAAAACAGAACACAAAACACGCACCACTCGTGCGCATAATCTTAACAAGAATGAGTTTCATCGACGACGGCGGCGGCGACTTAGACCCTTCCGATTTCGGCACATCAGTCCCCTTAAAAAAAGTCCCAAACGGCGACGTTTTCCAAGCCTCCCGCGCCGGCGACCTCGACCGTCTCCGTTACCTTCTTGAATGCGGCGTTAACGTTAACGCACGTGACCAATGGGACTCCACCGCCCTCTACTACGCTTGTCTCGCCGGTCACCTCGATGCCGCTCGTATGCTTCTCGAAAACGGCGCTATCTGCTCCGAACACACGTTTGACGGTGACCGCTGTCATTACTCTGCTCTTAATTTGAAGGTTAGGAAGCTTCTTAAAGCTTTTGAAGCTCGTCCTCCTCCGTTGAATCCTTTGCAGAGTTCTCTCCGTGATGCTTTCTTTGCTTGTCCCGGGAATTCGCATTCCGGTGGATTTCAGTTTCCTGGTAAGAATTTGATTCTACCTTTTGGATTAATTGGTTTATAAGAATGTTAATGTGTGGAACCTTTTTTTGATTCAGGAGATTTTTTTTTTTTTTTTGTTAATTTAGGAGTTTTTGTTGCAATTTTTTAATAAGAGCTTCAGTTTTTGTGAGATAAATATTTGATTTCTAAGTTATGAAAATGTGCTTTCTTATAGATGATTGTGGAGAAGATATATGAGAGCTTTATGAGAAAGTTGAGCTTTAGAAGCTCATTTTAATTTAGGATATTCAAAGTTTTTTTCTTTCTTTTCCTATTTTTCATATCCAATAGGAACTCAAATATCGCTTATTAAGAAAAATTGTTGGAGTAATAAATTTGTTTGAATTATTAATATTATGAGAGAAAAAATGTTACATTTCTCAATGATAAATTAAATAGGGACGATTTTATAAGGAAATCATTAATGCATGGGACATTTTGTAAAGGGTCTTATATTTACAGACAAATAATTATTTGTGAAGGGTCTTATGATTAGGAAATTCTGGAGGGTGTAGAAAGTTGAAGGAGGATACAATGGAGGGCTTAGTTGTTGTCAGTTGTCACATAATTGAAATGACTGATTGGCCGTCTTAGCGGCCTAAATGTTATGTAGACTGTTACTGAGGATTATTCTGAGCAGAACAGAATTAAAACCATAGGACACGACACATTAACACAACACAAGTGCATAATAGTCGAGAATCTCTTTCACTTTTTCTCTCCATTTCAAAAACTACAGTAGCGTCGGCATAAGTTTAGCTTCATAGTTGGCGTGCTTAATCTTCCCCTGCTTGGAGGATAATGTCTTTTGCCTGCAAAACAAGACATGAGGGGTGGGGTACTGTTTGTGCAATGGTTAAGGTGAGATTTTAACTGTTTGATAAATCCGCTGCAGCGTGAAATATGATTAGATTATTAAAAGATATTTGATAGGATAAAGCCTACTAGCTTGTGGTTTTTCATAGTTTAACAAAAATTCAGCTTGCATCAATGTTTTCAACGGCAGAATGCGACTCATGACAGCAAGCCAAAACCCCACCAAAACAATATGGTAGACGGCATTGCAGCCTATGATGAAAGCATTGGCTGCTATAAAGTATACCAACAACTTGAATACTATGATAAAATAAAAAACTAATAATGTATGTCAAGAACATATAACAAATTGAAGTTGCACCAGGCACATATCGTCTCACTAGGTTTTGAGTGGGTTTTGTTTTATTTCTCCTAAAAGGGATTGCTTCATTGCTTAAGTGGAGGCTCGCCTAGATCACTAATGTTGGTCAATTTTATTGATTAGACAAGCGTGCCTGACGAGTCTTACCACGGTCGTGCCAAATATGGCTGGTGCGTAATTAGGAATGAAACTCCCAGAAAAGGAAAAGATATGGGTATGAGGAACATCATGAGGGATAAAAGGGGTTACTTGGGAAGAGTGCTCCACCTCAAATAGGAACCTGATATCAGATATCTAATGCTAATTTGAAGAAATTACATACATAATTACTTATTTTAGACACAAATGTATCTAATGAATGACTCTACACCGACTTTTTAACTAATTTTGATTATTTAAATCCCTTATTATAGTATTGAACTTTTCTAGACACGACTGACTAATAAAATACATAAAACAATGACTCTTGAGTAGGTAAAATATCTAATATTCTTACACCACAAGGAATTAGGATTCAACTACTAAAACCATCAAATGATAAAACAAGGCTCGCTTATTCTTCATTAAGTCTCTCTCTCTCTCTCCCCCCCCTCTCTTTCTCTCTCATGTGAGATGGGGATGTCATTGTTTGTGTAACAATTCTTTTTCCAAATAATAATGTTGTATTTATACATGGTCTGGGACTCAATATTTATCATATTTGAATAGGTATTTCATCCACTCAAGGGTTCAGTTCCAACTACTTTCCTCCAGATGTGGTTTTTACTGTACAAGGAAGACCCATTGAAGCTCACAGGGTTATATTAAGTGCAAGGTCGCCATTTTTCAAGAAAAAGTTTGAGACTGATTGGAAAGAGCGCGGTGAAGTGAGATTTGCACGGGAAAAGTTGTCATATCCTGCACTTTGTAGCCTTATACATTTCTTTTATTCAGACAGATTAGAGATTGCTGTGGATGATATGGAGAATCTTGTGAGAATTTGCAAAGTATGCAAATGTGAATCTCTGCAGAAAATTCTTGAAAAAGAAATAATTCATCAAAAATATGCAGACTATAAAGCTTTGACAGATATAGACAATTCTCAGAAGCGGTTTATTTTACAGGGCATATCCCTTCCTGAAGAAGACAGGCTTCCTGCAGCCTTGCGTAGAATACTTCTGACTGCCCTGTCAAATTCCACTTATGAGAATGGTCAAGATAATGGAATCGATGAATTGGTATCTAGGATGGATGCCATGCAGATGGCTAAACCTCTAAATGATCTTGCTGATGTTTGCGTTAGAGTTGATAAAAAGAATTTCCGCTGCCATAAAGTTATTCTAGCATCGAGGTCAGAATATTTCAAAGCAAGACTCTCACGTATGAAGGATTTCCATGAAGGGAAAGATGAATTATATATTGACTTTCTTCCTTGTCTTGAAGAACACGACATGAGTGTGGAAGCATTTGAGAAAATGATTGAATATATGTAAGTCTTTTCCCTTGACTGTGGAATTTTGAAATTGAAAATATTGGAGGGATTTAGTATGCCAATAATTACCACGGTAACTTAAGATCATCTTGTGAATCAGTACCCGTGACTGTATTATTATTCTATAAATTTGGAGTTACCTGATTTATAGTTAAATGATTTGCAATGTAGATATTCTTTCTTACATAAGATGATTTGCAATGTAGATTTGCAATGGAGAAAATCTTCACCTATTTTTTGTTTTTCAATCTGGAATATGTAACATGCTGACCAAACGCAACCAATTTGCTAAAGATTTTAAGTACTTATTCTTGTGTTCCAATTTGCTAAAGATTGAATAAAATACTAAAACTATCCAATTGCCTTAGTTTTATGCATGTTTGTTTTTGTACCAGGTCATATTTGTGTTGTTGTATGTTAGTTTCTGTAGCATGTTCTTGTGATTGTGCCTTCTGCTTGAAGTTTATGAGAAAATACAAGTGTATTTGTACATTAATTTTCTGCTGCATGTATGTTTTTTATTGTGAATTTTATCCTGTATTTCTTTGTTGGTTCAGGTACACCGATCGTTTGCAGGAAATAAATCCAGATCAGGTTTTTATAGATCCATTAAGATTTCTTTTAAAAGTGGTTTGTCCTTTTATTGTCTAATTTTCAAAATATTTTTTAAACAGGCTGAGGAAATGTTTGATATTGCTTCTAGATACTTGATGTTTCCTCTTAAGCGTGCGGTGGCTGATGTCTTGGTGCCACACCTGGAAATGGCATCACCTGAAGAGCTTTGCCATTGGTTAATGCTAGCAGACATGTACGTTTCTTTTCTGCCAATCTCTCTTTCTTCATCTTACATTGATGGCTTCAATTATTGTTGTTTCTTTATTATGATTATATAATACATTTTGATACTAGTGCTTTACCTTTTAATTTCCACTTATTCTAGGCCTCCCTATGTTACTACTTAGTACTTACTAGAGCTTGTTTAATAATCGCTGCACCAGTAGTTACTTATTAAAGGTTTTATCTGGATGGTTGCTGAAATGTATTCTGGTGTAATGATAATTGACCTAAACCAAACTTGAAATATTTACTAATGATCTACGATTAAGATGTCCAATCAGTTGAATGAAAATAAAAAAGGAGGATTATAGCTAATATAAGAAAGATCGTCAATGTCATTTATAGATTATTTATGACTGCACATGTTTTAGGAAGAATATAACTACTGAAATGAATTTCCCCTTAATTCATCTACCGCGGCTCAAAATGACCTTAGGATTATGTTGGAAGAGGAAACCGTGTTTTTACTGACTCCTAACTGCTGAGTATTGTAGCCTGTCGTGGTGAATTACATATGTTATGTTTTTTTTTTTTCATTCATAATAATTGATCTTTGTTCTCATTATTTTATGAAATACCATTGTTGGAAGTATATGAAGGTTGAATAATGAAGCTGCACCAGATCATATTTTGTTTAATCTGTATTTCTATCGAATATTTGTTCATTTCCAGGTACGGTGTTTTGAAGATTCGGGAATTCTGTCTAGATACCATTGCCTGTAATTTTGAATTATTTGCCGATACAAAAGAATTCCGGGCAATGCTGTTGACTTTACCTCCACCATCTGGAGATTCATCTCTTCGTACAACTGTCCCGAGCATGCCCGGGTCTTCCCTAAATAATGATCAAGGAAATCTTCTTGATGATTTACGTGATAAATGGCTTGAAATTGAAGCTGCTGAGCTTGACGAGAGAGATGAGAGTGCTTTACAATTTGACAAGCGCCTAGAGATGCTCATGGTTGTTGCAGAGCATGAAAAGTCATCAGGTGATGCTGAATCAGAAGTTGTTAATGATGTCACACCCTTGGCTCTCTCTCCACTCACCGCTGTAATTTCAGGCGAACAAAATGAACCGTAGATTTCTGAACACTGGTTTTTGGAATGTATAGATTTTTTAGATCATTGCAGCCGTAGTTTATAGAGAGCAGATGCTAAGTTAGGTTGCTTGGAGTGCTTAAGTTGGGTTTTAGTAACTGAAGTTGCTCGAGCATTCATTGATTTTTTGAGTTCTATCTATATTATTATTACACGGAAGTTTGACATTTTGATTGCATACTCGATTGTGTTTGTTCTAGTAAGCTTGTTACAATTTAAGCCCGTGAAAAATGCTCTTTAAAATAGCTAGAGAATACTACCTCTGTCCTTAGTTGTTTTTATCAATATGCTCCTTAGTTATTCTGTCAAACTAAAAGGACCAAACGCGGTATTTGGCCTATATTTTATTTACAAAAGTAAATTAAGATAAATTGATATGATTAATGAACCATGTCCCCTTCGGCCCTTCCTCATTTGATAATTTAATAGATGGGGAATTCCACTTTCTCTATGCTTTTCCAGCTTTTGTATAAATTAAGAAACTAGTTTTCTAGCTTCAATCTCCACGCAATTTAAATTAAGGATTGAGTAACTTTTATATAGTACTATATTTTTTTCGTAAGTATTCGGTATATTTTTGCTTTATCAATAGTGTTTGCTATATTTGTTCACACTTCACATCTATTTTGCCTTATCAGTAGTACGTTATATATAGTAAAGAGTAATTTAATTAGAGATTTCAATTGGTCGATCCTTTTAGAAAATTTTGTAGTAGACATATAATCCAAATGTTCCTTTAATTTATTTATTTTAAGTGAATAAATAAATAAGAATAAAGTAAATAAATAATTTAGAATAACGTAAATAAATAAATTAGAATAAAGTAAATAAATAATTTAGAATAACGTAAATAAATAATTTAGAACAACGTAAATAAATTAAAAAAAATGAATTAAGTCACTGTGCGTGACTTAACTCACGCTGCATGACTTAACTTGCGCAAATTTAACTAACGCAGGAGTAGTTTTGGTATTTCAGCTGGGCAAGAGCGAAACTTGCTTGGTAAGAGCAGAAATCATAATATTATAATGAAAATTCACCGTTTCAAGGTTTGTTTCAGAATTAGCAGTTTGTCCTACCATTGAATCCAAAATTCAACAAAGGTCCAGAATTCGCTCTCTTTCCTGGTTTTACAATCAACTGCGATGTCCAAGTCGAAGAAGCAGCGATCATGGATTCCAACAGAAGAGTGCGACAGGGTTAGCTCCCTTCCAGACTTAACTATCTGTCATATTCTCTCATTTCTCCCAACCAAAGAGGTGGAACCCATTATGGCTCTCAGTCTTCACCCTCGATTTCATCGAGCCCACTTCAGCCCCTCTTTGTCGTCGTGTACGCTCAGTCATGCTATCGTGTGACAACACCCTGCCAATAAGATCATTCCGCCTCAAATGTTGTTTGAGACTCGACGAACCCAACGATGTCACTCAACTTATTATTGCAGCAATACAAAGACAAACTGAAACCCTTGAACTTGGTATGTATTTATATACTTTAGACATGAAAATAGCTTCCAACATATTCACTTGCAGGACGTTTACTGTTCTCAAATTAAATAACCTAATAATCGCGGACAAAATTCCTCAGATAAATAATAATACTATTTCACGGCTCAAAACTCTCCACTTAGATTGTGTTCATTTCATGACTCGTACTCATATCATTGACTTTCTCTTTTCCTTTCCCATTCTAGAGGAAATGCTACCAAATCATCCATTTAACCTTACTTATAATAAAGTTGTTCCAATAAAAGCAGACAAGATCAAATGCTTGCCCAATTTGGTGACAACCAAGCTTTATGATAACGAACCTACTCCTCTCTTCTTGCTTTCCAATGCAGTCAGTCTCAGTATAAAGATGGTAAGTACGAGTTTGTTTCATTTTACTTTTACAAAACAAATCACAATATGATCATTCATTTCTAATGTTTGTTTACTTGTCTTTTTAATTCATTCATGCAGACATGGACCCACTATGTCCAAGTCCCCATTTTTTACAATCTAACTCAAATGGAGCTATTCTCTAACTTAGAGGGTAAAAGTTGGCCTAAAAAGTGGATGTGGAAGCTAGAAATGCTTCAAAACAGTCCAAAGCTTCAACATCTTATCATTTACGAGATTTCACATATAATTTCATCCATTTCCTCATATTTATTTTGTTTAACTCTTCCTCTGCATATCTTAACTCTTGTTTCTTGTTTTGGGCGGAAATTTACTTATTGTTTACAGGAGATTGAAAATAGGATAGACGACGATGATGACATTTTGGAGGACCCAAAAATTGTTCCGGAATGCCTTTCATCTAAGCTAAAAACTTGCCTGTTTAAAAATTACTGAGGCAAACGAGCTTCAATTTGCAGATTATGTTATGCGCAGTTCAAAAGTATTAACCACAGATATAAATGCAAAGTACCAGATGTTACAGAAATTGTCTCTGTGTCCAAGGGGATGTAAACTTATCTTTGAATGATAAGGGGAGGCTAGGATCTAATATAATTATATATCGTGAATCGATGGTGTTTGTAAGACAATAACTCTGCCTTATTTTGTCCTCTATGTCATATACGTTTTCAATTATGTATTGGTTTTCATGCAACTAAAATCCATTCTAGTTCCCCTCGACTTTTACTTTTCCTTTCTTTTTCTTACGGATTGTTTTTTTATTTTAGTCATCTCAACATCTATCATTTTCTAGCAGTTGTTTATTATAATATTTATTAATATGATGCATAGCTACATGGATTGAAAGATGTAAATTCTGAATTCCTGTTTTTAAATGTCACTGATGTTTTTTTTTTTTTTTTTTTTTTTGTTTTTTTGGGTATTTCGGCGAGGGTGAGAAAATGCCCTAGTGGTCCAGTCCTTGTGGACCACGGCTGAGAACCGTAGAATTAAGAAGTCTCGCTAGATTCTAAGATGCAGTATGTCCACACTTCACACTAGATTTTACTCGCTCATATATTTCTCGTTTTTGAGTGAATATGCAAATCAGTTCGTAAATTTGTAAGCATCGGTCAAAATGCCCATGTAAGATTGATCCTTTATGCTGCATATCAATGCATGGAATAACAGAACACTATCTTTCTGGTCAAAAAGTTGATGCAGCAAGATTTGTCCTCCTTTTGCTTGGTGAACTCGAGTCTCACATATCTATGGTATTCATCCGTGTATGTGACTAGCTTTATAAAGAATTTCCAATTACATTTAGAATATTAAAATGCTAACACAATTCATCTAATTGGAAATCTTTTAGTTTGTTGATGAGGCTTGCCATAATATTGAAAGAAGTGAACGCAATGTTCGCCAATGTGTCTTACCCTAAATTCCTAGGTAAAATGGATTTTTGGAATCTACATTACCCCTCTTTCTCTAAAGAAATTATGTTTTAGAATGGTAGCTCATTTGTAAAACATTTAGTTTTTCAGCCTGTTATACAAAATTTAGAATGTAGAAAAACCTAGAATATTCTATCTACTACATGCAGTGAAAAACTCTAACTATTGAAGATTGTTAAACAGCGAATCATTATCTTCTATTGTGAACCTCATTAAGGTCAGGTTAGGTTATTTTGGGTTAGTCTGAATTAACATGACATTCGTACATCATTTTGAGTTTTAGATATAATTGTTTTTTTCGTCTACCAGCCAATATGAAAATGAAGGTTGGGGTGATTCCTCATAACCCTTCCGACCATCGTCACTCCCAGAACCAACATGCATTCAATTTAATGTGTGTAGCGACTCTCGGCCATCCTGAAAATAGATTGCAGCAAAATGAAAATAAAATTGTTGAAATGTTTTGAAATTAGAAAGTGAGTGAGTGTGAAATTACATAGTTGAACTGTTGAAAATAAAAGTGTTGAAATAATGGTTGAATAACCTAACAAGTTCTGGGTGAGTTGCGATAATGAAGAATCAAATGAAAAAATTATTTGTTGATTGAATAGGTAAAGAGGTATTTATAGAGGACACAAAAAATAACTAACCGGCGTATCAATTGTGATTCAAAGATGGATGTATGAAAATCAGGTGCCATGTGCGTGTGATAAAAGAATAATAAAAATATAAAATAAAAATGAAATTGTTAAAAATCTTAGTTCAAAAGTGTTCACAAGTGGAGAGGATTAGTTTCATTGTTTGCAAGTGGTGCGTCGTTTTGATCCTATGCGCTGCGTTTCGCCATTTCATTTGATGTTATGCGTTTTGCAAGTGGAGTGAGAGAGAGAGAAACAACTTCAATTGACTTTCAACGACTCTCTCTTTTAAAAGGGATTAAATTTTGGAGGCTTCTCACATTTAACCATCACTTATATATTTCTCTTATATTATTTGATTTTATGATTTTATTAAGGGTCTTGTTAACGAGTGTTCCGGGACACTCTTTAAGGATATTATATTAAGTAATTATTGTTTTAAAATGTAAAAGTTTTCAATTTATAATGCTTTGATTACACAAACTTTTATAAAAAGTTACTATTTAAGGTCATTAACCAATGCCCGGGGGCACTGGTTAACATTTCCCTTTTATTAATACTACTAAAATAAAGCAAAACTCTTATTCGTTCGAACCAATTCCATTTTGACGAGTTTATTTTCACTTTGACTAGATTTAAGTTTTTTTCGATTTCAAAACTCGGATATATGACACAGGTTACATGGACATATATGCTTACCCCGAACTCGTACCCAAATTCATCAGAATTATAGAGAATTACTTTATTACCACTTTATTCCTCTTTTTATATAAAAATAAGGGTTAATATGTCTTTACTCCTCTGTAAAAAAAAAGTTTAGATTCCAACCCTATAATCAGATATCCACAGTCAACATGCCACTCAGCTCGCCACGTCAGCAATTATGCACAGTCACATGAGTCAGGGGCTAAAATTAAAGAATCTTATTTTACAGGGTTGGAATCTAAACTTTTTTTTTTACAGAGGGATGAACTGGAACTCGCTCAAATTACAGGGGGGGTCAAGGGATACATATCATATGTATTATATTTTTATTTTATTTTTATAAATGAAAAAAATGTATCCTAAGTTATATATACAGGTGAAAAACGTGTATCCCATATTTTATTTGTGTAAATTTGCTAACCTAGACCAACCTAAGAATTATTAAGGACCAAGTTAACAATAATATATATTTTTATTTAGATAAAAAAATGGTTCATATTCTACTAACGATGTCTGAAAATTGAAGTCCAACAAATTTCTTTGATAGTCTTTCATTAAACCAATAATGATCACCTTAATATTACGTGTTTAAGGGTCATTTTCCAAAATTTAAAATTAATTTCTATTTACATTATTTATATATAAAAGAAACAAATCTTTCTTATATGATTTTAGGCATAACTAATTCCCTGTTTAAATTTTTTTTTTAAAAAAAACTTACTTATTTGATTTTGAGTGTAACCAATTCCCTAAAAAAAAATAGGCATAATATAAGCCATCGATATATTCCAATGTTTAAAACTATGGAGCTATTGATAATGTCTACCAACAATATATTCCAAAATTTAAAAATAATTTCATTCCAATTTGCATAATATAACTCACGAATAACTTCCTTCAAAAAAAGAAGTCACGTATAACTATAGAGCTATGGATAATTACGGCTATCATCACAATTTATAAGTTGATTTGTTATTGTTTAAACTCATATAAATTTTAGTAGTTGTAGGATTCCAACGAAGTCAATCATGAAAACGATCCCAATATTTCTTTTTTTTAGTTGATCCCAATATTTCCTAATCAGCTCATAGTCACGAAGAATTTGCTTAATAGTTCCATCTTGATCTCACCTTGAGTTATGACTATCTTTTACTCAAAGTATGAGTTTGTCGATAGAAATTTGAACATCAATTCCCCTATAGATATAACTATGAAGTTTCTTTACGAGGGTTAATTTTAAGTTTGAGAAATGATAACAAACGGCGCACTTTTTAAGAAGTTTATTTTGATAATTGTGATTGAAATTTGAATCTTTTAAAAAAAAAAATTACATAAAATTTATTAATTGTTTATTTTTTCAATCAGTTTTTCGAACCCTTTAAAATTTTTAACGTTGATATTCTTAATTTTTTTTTTGATGGGCTTAATTTTTTTTTTTAGCAGCAGTGATTAATCAATAATCCATTAGAGTATGCCCAATTATTTATGCGAAAAGGGTACATTGTCCCATATTATTTTTGCAACGAAGGACTAGATATTTGCCATGGAGCACCGAACACATGCAAGAATATTGTCATTCATACGACGTGAGCAGAGGAGTAGCTTCAACTCAAATTCTAATGTTTATCTAAATTATATCAAACTATCACAACTTAATAATAATATTATCTTGAGTCCTTAAAAAAAAAAAAGTATTTTGAGTAAGTTACACTCACCTCTCTTGATGTTTTAAAAAAAAGCACCAACACACTATTAGACACTACCCTCCCTTAAATTTTATCTAAAGTGACAAACTCACCTCTTTAAATTAACAGAGAGTTAGATTAACGATAGTTGCTTTTTCATTTTGATTCACCTCCGAGCTTCAATCATTGTCTTTCTCTCCTACCATTTCTTTCATTCTCCGTTAATCCAAAGGGGCGTGTTTGTCACTTTGGATAAAATTTAAGGGAGATTTTAGTGTTTAATTGAAAATTAGAGGGGATGTGGTGCTTTTTAAGAAAGGGAAATGTTAACGAGTGTCTCTCGAACACTCTTTAAGACATTTAAAAGATATTACCTATGTCCCTAATTATAAGACCTTTTTGATAATATTTTTGTCTCTTTTTATAATATCCTTTTGCTATTTCCCACATTAATTATTTCTTTACCTACATACCCTTATTTATTATACATCTTTTTCTTCAATCAGCAATAAATAACATGTTGAAAACATAAATTAACTCTCTTTATAAAAGGCTAATATTGTAAAAACAATAGTGATTACAAACAACTTTAATGTAAATATCAACTTTCTTAATTCACGTGATTTTTGCAAAAGGGTTTTATATATAGGGACGGAGATAATAACTTTTTTTGAAAATTAATGTAATCAATGCATTGGAAATTGAAATTTTTAACTTTTTTTATGGAATATTTTTTTCTTTTGGAATGCTTAAAGAGTATCTCAGAGGCAGTCGTTAATAAGACCTTTTAAGAAAACCTCAAGGGATGTAAGTGTAATTTTCCCTATTATTTTATTACTCCATCAGTTTCTATGTATAAGCAAAATTGACTGTTTAAGTTCATTCAATTAATTATGTATGGCGTCTATAATATGAACCACATATATCATTAATTGAATGAATCTAAAAAATCAATTTTGCTTATATTTAAAAACGGAGGGAGTACAACTTTTTCTCGTAAAAAGCCAAAAATAAATCGTATAAAAGTGCTACAAGATGTCTCATAAACATTTATAGTCAATGGGAAAAAGTAATATTTGAAAAATAAATGAGCAACTTTACAAGTTTTTATATACCTTTATAAATTGTTTTACAAATAGTGAAATACACATTTACTCCTTAAAAAAAAAGTTAGATACACGTTTAAATTATTAAACTTTTTTCAAAGGTATAATAATATTGTACCAATAATATATGAATTTCTAGATGGGTTGAGCAAGCTACTCATATCAGATTCACGAGAAAGAAAATTATCATTCAAACCAAAATTATGACTTTAGTTATGGTGAAAATAAGTTGTAAGATTGTGGTGATTGTGATTATAGCAGCAATACTAATGGTTGAGATGTCCATAACATTAACATTCATTCCATCCTCATCAATGGTGCAACATCGGTATCTATTGTTCAAGTGATTTTCAAAGACTCTCTTATAAAGAGATAAAGATATGATTATTTATCTTTATGTTATAAATAACCAAGGATAACATTGATAAAACACATATTAATTAATGTTAATTGAACTTTAAAAAGACAATAAATAAGTTTATTTTCCTTCAAATGCAACAATTAAAACTGGAGGGATGGAGTAGAACATTAACAATTGTTTATATCATACACACTCGATCCATATCATTAACAATAACCAAACAAGGACACAAATGGAATGAGATATATATATGAGAAGAACTCCTAAGATACTCTAAATATTCGAAGATACAAAATAACATTACGAAGAGTTGCAAAATAAGTCACTCTTGTCGATGCAAAAGCAAAATAATATTTTTGAATGATTAACTTAGCTTCATTAAAAAATATTTGATTTTTTTGTGTGGTGTTCTATCATATATTTGATTCAAAGTAAAAGTTAAACTTTGTAAAAACTAAAAAGCGTATTTCAAAAACATGTAAAAATAAAAAATGACGTGCAAATACACGAGTACTTCACTATGTTCTTAAAAACCTATATGCTTTTTTTTTCTTAGCAAAAAAGCCTGCCAATCTTTTACAAATTACACCAAAAAAATTTGACTCACAGAAAGATTGTTGTCTCCTATTTTAGATTGGTAAATGCAATGTAGCTAAGAAAGTCACAAAATATAGACAAGCAAGGCATTTTCTAGATCATACACCAAATAATCTTTTTTCTCTATTGTTTCCATGAGTAAATTATTAAAAGGAATTCAGTACAAGATGAAACTTGATACGTAAGATATCTGAAAAAAAATAAAAAATATTGACTAAATATTGTAGAATTACTATTGCAAATTGGGAAACTCTCCATGTATGATCAAGCCCAATCCTTCCTAATATCAAAAGTATAGTTGATCTCCAAGTAACATTTATTGTCATCATCCAAAAACTGCACAAGAAAAATATGTATCATTATCTTACAACAAAAAAATTACACTTAATATTTTAAAGTTGCCAATAAATAATTATGAGGAACATTTCATCTAATTATGAAAGTGAGTATATGTTATAATTATTCAATCAAATTCAGTGCAGTTAATTGTAATCTAAATTACCTTTGATCTTGCAGAATATTGTCCCCTAGCAAATATTCCAGAGGGTGTGACTTCTTCTGGCATCTCATGTGTGTAAGGCTCTGGTTGAGGGCTGAAAGTTCCAAGCATCTCTTTTGAGCTATCCACTGAAATAATATTTGTTTTAATACAATTAAAATTCAAAGGCATAAGTGTTACAAAATTGGAAATTTGAAAAACATTAGACTAAATGAATTAAATTCAACATACCCTTAACAGCAGTCTTCCAAACAGTATTGGTGTATTTTAACCCAGAAACAATGTTATTGCTCACAACAAGGCTGAATTTCAGACGGTAAGGACTACCTTCTTTAAGAGTAAACCACAATCCATGTGGTTTTCCATCTTCAGGAATGGGAAGAACAATGTCATCTCTACCAGGAGAGATTATAGAAAGGCTTGTAAAATTCACTTCAGGTTCAAGGATTTCTACAAATACATTCAAAAAAATTACTAAATTCTCAAAAGTAACATCTTCATCAACCACGTATAAACACATACTCTCTTCGTCCCACATTTATTTATTTCATACAAATTAAGAAAGCGTAAATAATCATTTTGATCTCTAAATTTGTATTGTGTGATACCATGTCACTATAGTAACCGTCTATATTGAAATTATAAACATATCCTCAAATGATTTTTTTTTAGAAATTTTATTTATGGACCAAATTGACTAATATGATACACATTTTTGGACTAATTGGTAACTAACAACTTGACCAAAAAAAAATTGGTAACTAACAAAAAGTACATTTCGAAGACCAAAATAACTAACCAAACACAAATTTGGGTATATTTTTTTAAAACTTTCCTCTTCTCGATGGTGACCAAGAGTCATCTATGATCTATGAAGGCAAATTTTTATAATTTTAAAATATTCGATAACTATTGTGACAACACCTCACACAATTAAAGACTAAAATGAATGTTTACAAAATTAAGAAAACCATGTAAATGAAATAATTATATTCTTTTTAATAAATTAATCTTATCAATTATTGATATATTTATCAATACATAAATGTAAAATGAATGATATTCACTTGAGAATGATGTACATAATATTAATTATAAAAATAATAATCAATATTAGGATAAAAATTGAAAATGATGTTGATTTTGGACAATTTTCTTTTACAAAGGTGACAATTTTTTGAAAGAGACAACCATGATTTATATACCTCCAATGTTGTTGACATCGACACTCCCAAGAAGCTGCTCCTTCCATTTCCTTAGACTCTCATCGTCCTATATTCAATCGTACAACCAAAAAACATAAACAATGAACAAAAAATAAAGCATGAAAATGTAATTTAAGTAATTTACTTAGAAATTAAACATTATATTAACAAGAAAAATGTGTAGTTCCAAAAGAAATTAAACAAAACCTTATCTTTCTCAAGGTGTTCTTTAATAGTGCACATAGGACCTAGCTGTATTTTGGCTCCATATTCATCTTCTTCCTCCTCAGTTGCATAGACAGAAGATTCACTTGTATGCCTGGTAAGAGGCTCATGATGTTCATCTTGTTCTCCACCAGCCTCACTAGTTTGTCCTGTTTCTTTGTTTTCATTATCAGACCCCATCTTCTTGGAACTTCAACAGCTCCAATATCCAAGGTAGTTAACTCATCAACAGAGATAAAAGAAATAACAATTGTGAGTGACCAAAACTATGTACTAAAAGAATTTGACCTCCACAAAACAAATTCTATAGACAGAAATTTATGTCAAGAATGAAGAATGTTAAGACAAATTACAAAAAAAAAAAAAATTTTGAAGAGAAGGGACTAGTGAAACCAATGAAAAAAACATAAAACAATGACCGTTTGTGTTTCAGAAAACCAAACAAGAATAAATAAAGAAAAATGTCACATAATATAAAAAATATGAAAAAGTGTTTGTTTGTTTTTGTTACTAGCTTTTTCTTCCTTTCTATTTTATTCCCCTTTTTGTGGTGATAGTTCAAAATGGGAGGAGGAGAGGAAAAAATGATTGGTAATTTGGAGAAAATTTCCATTGGTGATCCGAAATGTTTGTTAGAAGTGAATATTAAAACTACACCACAAATGTTGTAACATTGACATAGCAGATACTTTATATTTATAGTGGTACACATATACATTTTTTTAGGAAATAATGTTACACATACTTGTTTGTCAAATAAATATTATTTACATTATTTGTAAAATTTCATTTATCTATATCGTAAAGATATGACTAATTTTACTTTGGCAGTTTTTGTCTAACACAACGCTCTCCTTTTATTCAAGTTTGAGACCGGGCTTTGCAATAAAGCACAACAAAGGTATGATTTATGAAAAGTCTTAGAATGGGGAGGATTGGTCGCCCTATCTTAGAACTATCAAAGATATGTATAAGGGGTCACGACTAGTGTGAAAACAAAGGGCATACCACATAAATGTTCTCCATAACTATACAAGGGTGGCCCTGAGCACGGGCCGAGGGGACGGCACCCAGGGCACCATAATTTTTTGGGCATCAAAAAAATATATTTTTACTACATTTATATGTATGTATATAAATATACTCACATAAAAAAAAGGTAAAATGCTAGTTGCTGACAAAATTACAAGGGCACTACAAAGTCAAAACTAATAAATGACGTGACCAAATGAAATATAAAATAAATCAATCAACTACATGTACCCAAAAAATATTAATTACAACCATAATTTTGTCAACTAAACCAATGAGTCATGAGTGAATAATCTAATTGAGACACTAAAATTAAAATAATGATATGGAGTGTTATGAATAATAAAGAGTCAGATTTTTTGCTTTTGCATATTAAAAGTCATAATATTTTACCTAGTTTATGAGTCTCCTTTATTTCTAATTCTTATTCTCTACGACTAATTTCTCCATCTCAATTTGTAAATAAAAAACATATCTCCATCTCAATTATGCAACTATTAACACTAGAACAATCAATTGCCAAAAGCATAAGTGCCGCATACTATTGATCATAACTTCATAAGATAGGAGTAGGTGCCAATTGCAATTGCCAAACAATTTATTTATTATTTTAGTTAAACGAATTTTCACTTTTGAGGAATTAACATTGAATTATGAAATGTTATGATGATATAAACATTGGTTTATGATCATGTGTGTTGTTTTCATAAACATGTTGTCTTTAGTTAATTAAACTTGTCGAGAGAAGCCTAAACTTTTGAACATGGATCCTAGCTTAGAGCTAATTGGTTCACATTTCAAAGAATACTTGTGTTCTTCTAGCACAATGTCAAATGAAATGTTTCATAGTCTTTCCATTCATTTCTCTTAATCTTATCATTTTTTGTGGATTTTTTTTATAGAGGCACCACTCTCTTGATTTGCCCAAGGCATCCAAATTTAAAGGGCTGGCTCTGTAACTATAGAATTACATTAATGGTCCATTTTAGGTCTTTATCACTTTATCATATTTTGAATATATTTGTTGAACACACTCAAGAACCAACATTGAGATGCATACTTTTTACAAATGATATAGTCTTATTTAAAGAGTCGGGAGATGATATAAATGGGAGGTTAAACAATTTGAGACAAATTTTAGAAACATGTGACTTTCGCTTGAATAGAAGTAAAACAAAATATATGAATATGTAAACCATCATATCCAAGAAGAGTGATTAAAATAAAGAAAGGTCTTGAGTACTTTTTGCGATAAACTTTATCATAAAATTATAAGATCAACGATGTTGCATGAAACAAAGTATCATGTTGTTTAAAAGCAAACATGAGAGTAAAATGAGTGTAACAAAATTAGAATTAGAATGTTGCACAAGATTCAAATAAATATCAAACTATAAAAGATTATAAACTGATATAGCATTGAAGAGAAAGTTGTAACAAAATATTTTTCAGATCACGCTTAAAATGTCTCTTTTACACCCCACATCATTGAAATTTGTTAAAAATGTCTCTTTTACACCCCACATCGTCGAACTTTGTACTCCTTTATTTGCGAACTAATAATTAAACCATTGTTGTGGCAAAAAAATTAACACAAAAAGTTAGAAATTTACATTGTCTAACCATATGATTCAAACTAATAATTAAACCATTGTCGTGACAAAAAAGTTAACACAAACAATTCTCTATTTATTCACAAGAGAGATTGAGAATATAATGGCAAAGATGCCTAACCATATGATTCAATGGAGGGGAAGAGACCAGAGGGAAGGAAACGAGACATACTTTACCAGGGATTAGGGATTCTGATAGTTCAAAAATTGGGTGAGATAAATAATGTCTAGCATCTCTAAAAAAAAAATAATGTCAAGCAAAAAATTGTAATACTGATGAATTAAACTCATATTTTAACTATTGGTTCTAGAGTTAACTCATTAAATTACTTGGTTATATGTTTGGTTCGAATTTGACATAAATATAATAAAAAATGAACCAACTTTTTAAAATTTTACTTTTGGATTTGCTTGATTATTGATTACTCTCTTTTTTGTCTCAATTATAACTTATATATTTGATTCATATTATAACTCAAGTACATTAATTATTTAATGAATCTAAAATATGATTTTTTATTTATAAGATCGGATGGATGAATCTAAAATATGATTTTTTATTTATAAGATCGGATGGATTAAATCTTATGTCCAAAGTAAACGGAAGATTTTAGAATTTAACATTTTTTTATATGTTTTTTTAAAATTTATCGTAAATAGTAGATTATATTATCATTATTGTAGGATTATTGATTTTAATTTTAAAATAGATTTTTTTTACAATATTAATTCACTGATCAACTAATATAGTATTATTATTATTGTTAATTATTAGGGTCCAAATTTTGTGTTTGATAACATTGTCAAGTCAACCCATGGAGGTAATATTGTGTATTACATGACCTTTCAAGCAAAAGATGCTGCCCATCCTTCCAACTGCCCTGCTATAACTTTTCAGGCTGAAGTCTTTTGCAGTAGGTCCGAACCGCCTTTGGTCGAGTCTTGTGCCATGAAGCCTACCTAGCTCATGCATTAATAGTATGCAGCAGGCTTACATGTTTAATCTATGTTGACAAAACATCATTTGATTCATTTGGATAGTTGTTTATATCCTTTTCTTCAACATCACTTATTGTCTTCCTTCATTTGGAAGGTTAATTGTGTGTTTTGATGCTAACCTGGTCACAATTTGCCATTTTTTGCTTGATCCAAAAGTGCCGTATGTGTCTTTGAACTAAAGGCACATCTCTGGAATCCATGATTCAAATGATACTATCAGTTATAATATTGTTGTTGCTCAATTCATGTCCGGTAATCCTTGATTCTGTAAAACTGAAAGAAAGCATTAGATATTATGCTCATTTAAACATTAAGAAGATTTGGCCTTGCCTTTGTGACTTGATACTGGCAATGTTTGAAAAATCTTGAGTCTACGCAGGATTAGGAGGGGTTGAAAGATTGTCACTCGATGATCGTAGGGAAGAGGTTTTGAGAGGTGTGAGAGAAGAAATGAAGAAGTTTTGATGTTTTGCCTCTCAAAAGAGGACTTGTGCAAGGAAGAAGAAAGAAATTGTTTCAATCTCTTCTTTTTCCACCGTTTAAAACCCGGGATTCACGAAACCCTTTCTGGATCCATTAAATTTTTTAAAAATTGTTTATTTCAAATATTTCTTGTCACCTTTCAAGGTTCTTCTTTGCTTTACATTCAAACTATACTTTATCCGTTGGAAATACTTTGGCTGATAAATGAGAGCAATCATGTTTTTCTCTTTATTTGGAGGTTTCTTCATCATATTAGAGACTTTGCACTATGATAAGAGTAAGACACCGTTAACTAGCATGGCTAAAACATGTTTTCCTCAGCAACTCTTGAGTTTGTTTTGATTTTGAGCATTGAAATAAATCTTAACTTGCTTTTCTATCCGCCCTTTGTAAAGAATCATGATGTAGTCTGATTAAGAAAAGCTTTAAATTGTATATTAGTTGCTTTTACGCTAGTTTTTGACAAATCAAATTGTATGGTATGTAGTCTTATTTTGCTAGCCATCTCACGGCGACTAACCTGCATGTTAATGAGAAATAGGAAAGGTAGCAGGTAAGCAGGGGATTAGTTGTCCGTATTGATATTCAGAATTCAGTAAATATGCAAATCATCTGTATTTTGTAGCAATATGTCAATATCAATATGCACATTATCAAACTTGTAGTTATGTGGTTCTAACTTAATAGGTCGCCAGGCGATTTGTTTCAGGTGGATGTAGTCACAAATCACAATAGCTAGTCGTATTTTAATTACAAATTACAGATAGGAATAGACCATAAGCATTTGGCTATGTTCACAAATCACAGATGTATACTGCAGCTGAGACAGTTGCAGATGAAGTTCTTGCAACTAATTCAAGACAGCTAATAGTAATTTCCAATTGTTGATGACATGCTTAGATTTCTGCCGGTGTGTCTGCATTTGTATGCCCGTGTAAATTTCGTTGAAAATTTGTTCATGTATTGATTGAACAGATTAATTTCTAGACACTGAAAATAGCACAATGGTGTGATTTGATTGGATCCATCTGCTAAACAAATTTACAGTGTCAATTTTGCTAAAATTAAATCTTTGAATGAACAGACACATTTGTTGAGTGTCAATATGTATTGAATGACCTATTTAAAATCTTTAAATAGTTGATGTACTTCAATATTAATTAAACCTATTTCTTTTGCTATCATTTTTATCTTTATAATTAGGAACCTATCTGCATAAAGTAATGCATGCATTTTTTCGTAAAAAAAAAGAAAAGAAAGTAATGCTTAAAGTATCAATGATCCTGTTGGCAAGGGGTATTAAAAATTAGCCTAATTGATAAAGGCAGAAGACGACTTTAAAGTATTACAGTGGAATCTACAAATGCCAGGGCGGTGGGAATTAATTTGAAATCTCAAAGTTCCTCCAATGATCAAGAACCTTGTATGACGAGTTTGTCGAGGTTGTTTCCCTACGAAGGCCTAACTTAATAGCAGAGGTGTGTCGTGTCTAACTGATTGTGTAGTTTGTTGTGATAACTATGAAGATATTATTCAATTTCTTATGGAGTGTCCGCACAAAACCCAAGTGAACAGACACATTTGTGGGAAACGATTGATAATTTTCACACTGTTGCACCAACTACAAGTATCACAGAGCGAGCTTTTTCCATCCTTTGGAGCCTTTGTAAAAATAGGAACTTGAAACTTTGGCGGCAAATTAAAGAGACAGGTGCTCAAATTTTTAAGCGCGCCACTTGTTTGTTGGAATAGTGGAAGCTAGCCAAGAACGAGCACCACAAGAACTCACAGGGGGTTCTGGCGAATAATACTTGGGTGACTTGGGTAAAATACTGATGAATGATGAGACGAGTTGTCAAAAGAACCATGTAATAGACTGAGCCACCCGTTGCTGTGAAATATTACCAAAATGGTCGGTGGCAAAACAACATGTCAAACATGAACAAGCCACTACTTTGTCTCCTTTTACCCTCCCTCTCTTTTCCTTTTCCCAAACTCTAGCCGTCACAACTTCTCTTCTCCGTGCTTTATCAAAGAGGGGTGATTTAGGGTCAATTTTGACCCGAAATCACTCCTCCAAATTGTTTTCTTTCTCTTTTAGTCAATTAAGTGATATTTCACATATTTTCAGTTTTTCTTTCGTTGGTTTTGTGATTTCATCGTCTAACACAACTTTGTTTATTTTGATTTCGCGTCTTTGTGCAGTGTGTTTTTGATTTCCGGTCTTAGTGCGGTGTTTATTTGAACCACGTAGAAAGATTTGTTTTGATCAAATGCAAATTCAATTTATGACTTTTGCGTCGTCAACGTTGCAGATTAGGAAACATAAGTATTTCGGTGGCTTGAATATAGTCATATTTGTAGGCATATGTACTATGTTGTTAACATTGATATTGTGAGTTTATTCGTAGATTTGTCCGTTTTGTTTTTAGCGATTTTGAATTTGTATTGTATTATATCGATGTACTCTATCAATTTGAATTAATGAATATCGTTTATTTTTGTCAAAAAAAAATGTTATATCCATGGTATCGAGATACAAAGTGCAAGGAACATTCTAGAACCAGTGGTTTCCTTCCCATGGTGGAGATTCGTATTTATATCTCCTGGTCTCATAGTTTACATCTTCTCTTCTTCAAGAATCAGTGGCATAATATCAAGCAGACTTTGTTCGATTTTTTGTCTCGTTTTTTTTTTTTACCAGGTGTCTCGTTGTATCGCTGAACCAATGCGGATTTAAGATGCTAATAAGATTGTTTTTTGGAGGAAGATGCTAATAAGACTGTTATTACTTTGATTCCTATAAAATGAGCCTTCCATATCTCATTTCAGGCTCGTTGCTTTGTGAAGCGGGAGTGCGTGACCCAAGTTATTTCTTGTTACATAATGTGAGTATGAGATAGAGAAAATTGTCAAAAAGTTGTTACAAAATGATTGTGCAAATATCATTTTTCTTAATTAAAATGTTACTATTGATTTGATTTGCAAGAAACCATTTATTCTTTTAGGCATTTGCACGCAAAACCTTGAGAGAAGTTATGATTGTTTTGAAAGGATTTGTATCATGTATAGAAGGCATATTTCATTGTTTCCCATCTGCTTTTCTTCGAATCAATTGGATGGAATGAATCAGGTGTTGATCTTATTGAGTTAACTAGAGGGATACATTAAACAGGCCTCCCTATCAACTAAAAATTTCTTTCCATGCTTGTAATAAAAACAGGTTCTGGCATTGCTGAGGAGACCAAGTTTTATCAATGATAGGCAATAGTGACTTATCACAAGGGAAAAATCTAACAACATGAAGAAAGCCCCAAATAAAGAGAAAAACACAGTTTCTTTCATTTATCACCATCCAAAGTATTTCCATCAAACAAAGTCTAGTTTGAAAGTAAAGCAAGAAATAGGCATAATAAAAACGCACCCAAAATATTTATTTTAAGAAAATATTCTTGTGATCCTTTTTGCAATAAAAAAGTTTAATTAATAATTTATTAAATCATAAATATATAATCAACTCAAATGAAATGTGTGTAAGTTGAATGCTACTTTCCTAAACAAAAAAAAGTTGAGTACTACTATGTATATGTACTACTAGTTTTCACTCGGTTAGTGTTTATCTCTATCTCTCCCTCTTCAACGAGTCCACTTTAGATCTCGAGAAAACTATAAAGAACTAGTAATTGAACTCAAAGTATCATATCATAACGCAATTGTAACAACTTTAGTTGGTCATGAAATAATCTATCTTAATTTGATATGATTCAACACAGGTGATAGACTTTCTTATGGAAAAAAATTTGTAACAATTTGACGAGGATAATACTGTTTGCACTTATCTACCAAAAAAAATCATTGTTTGCACTTATAATTTTGATAAGGGTATAATCAATGAGATATAGAACAATTTTTTTTGCAAAGTCATGATCCATCAAAGTTATTCCATAGAAGATTGGTCTTCATCATCTCAAAATATAGTATTTTTTAAGGGATCTCAAAATATAATTGTCAACATGAGTTGGGAAAATAAATATGTTATGCATTTTCTTTCTTCATCGTTATTTAGTCTTATTAGTTTTCTTGTAAAGTTTTTAATAACCCATCCCACCGTCTCAAATTATATGTCGTTTTGAGAACAAATTTGCTCAAATTAAATGTCATTTTACAATATCAATAAAGCATTAATGTTATTTTTTTTATTATATCCTTAATTATTTATTACTCTATCTTATTTCAATTCTTTTATTTATTTTTCTCATATCATTTATTAAAGATAATTTTGTAAAACAACTCATAATATCTCATTTTCACACAAAATTAATTACATTTTTTAATACGTGTGAAATATCTGAAACGTCATATAATATGAGACGTATGGAGTATTGTATTTTTTTCTTGCACTAGAATTTTTTACCAGGAGTCTTTTCCTAATAAGATATTAATAAGACATATTCTTAATGAGCATCTAAGAGGAAATGTTATGAATAATTGGTGGATGACCAACCCCGAATAAATCTTTTCGTAAGTCCTATATAACCTCCATGAGCAAAAGAATTTCTCCATTCAAAATCGTTTTCTTAATGTTTAAGTTAGTGATACATTATGTTAGACCCTTGATGTGCTTGTAACTTATAAGACTAGTGTTCTATGAATAGGTCTCGTATAAGACTAGTGTTCTATGAATAGGACTCGTGTATCATTTATATGAAGTCTTTGAGGTACTCTTTTATTCTTTCGTCTGTTCTTCGATATTTGACTCTTATATCCATTACTAGGGCAACATATATGAGAGACATGGTATTTATTCTGGTATGTTTTCGTGAACCATTTTTAACAATCAAAGAAACAATTACTTTTTAACAAATCAAGCTTAAACAATACTTTTAACTCCCTCAAAAAAAAAAATTAACAATAACTTTCCAACATTAACAAAAAACTGGCACTGGTTTTTTGGGAGTCACTCTGGTCATCCTTGTTCCCATTATGAGTGGGTGGTGGAACCATCGATCTATTGGGACCGATCGATTTATGGGGAGGAGTTTTTGCTTGGGTGCCTTTGAGCAGGGTTTCTGAGTTTGTTTTGTTTTCTTTTTATCTGCTCTTGGGGTAGTTGGCTTGGTTCATCTCCCCAAGGGGTGGGTTCTGGTTTTGAGTGGGGGTTTCTTGCTGCTTTTTAGCCGGGGTGAAGTGCTTCTCCTATCTCATTTTTGGGTGTGGGTGTCTTCCCCTTGCTTTGTGTTGGTGGGGTGGTGTTTTTACTATTTTCGATTTTGAGCTTGCGGTTTTTCTGCGAATCCTAATCGTTTGTATATGTAACTTGTTTTATTTTTAATATTATATTTTGTCATTAAAAAAAAAAAGCATTAACCTAATCGTTTGTATATGTAACTTGTTTTATTTTTAATATTATATTTTGTCATTAAAAAAAAGTATTAACAAAAAATCGGAGGGATTTTTAAGGGAACTATGAATTTAAAAACAGATTTTAAAATATTTTCACTATCAATCAACCTCTTATTTAGGATGAAATGTGTGGGATAATTGTTCTCAATGGGCTCTTCACATAGGTCTTTCTTTTCATGTGTCAATTGTGTTGTGTGACTTGCAACTTAATTGAGGGTCTCATCCTTTTAGGATGCTTAAATGTTGGGAGTGATTTTTGCCGGTTAAGACTTTGTGAAAGAGAGTTTGAATGATTGTCAAATTTCTTGTTGGGGTGATTTTGTTTTGAACTAAAAATTTGAAAGATTTTTTGTCTTAGTGAATGACACAACAAACACAACTAAAATATCGAAGAATGAATTTCAAAGGTAAAATTATACTATAGGGCTATGTGGGATTTTGACGGCTTAAGAGTCGAGGTACATAATCCATACGGTGTTAATTTTAATTTCTTAAAAGAATTTTGGGAAATGCTTAAAGAATTTTTTTGAGATTCTTCAACGATTTCCATGCCAACGGGAGATTGGTTCGTTTATAAATAACAATTTTAAATACAATTTCAAAGGAACTATGACCTATTAGCATTCATAAGGAAGTGATATGACCTATTAGCATTCATCAATCTCCAAGAGATTAGACATGATGATGTACATGGTACACGACTTGACCACAGGTGGCCCAGGCCTCCTGTCCCATTCTGCAACACGGAAGGAAGAAGGAGGAAATCACAAATAACGTATGCCTCCTAATTACCCTAAACGAAGACACCAATTCTCTTTATTATGAAGCAAGTACTTTTTTTTTATAGGGAATTATGAAGCAAGTACTTGGCAGTTTCTTTAGTCCATCATTTATTTACTTACCTATTTAGTTTCATTTTTTGTTTATTTTACTACAAGTACCATTTAAGGCGTGTTTGCATGAATAAACAACATATTATAAAATAATTTTTTAAAATTTGAAACAAATAATTATATAATATTTCAATCACATTTAATATATTTTAAAATACATTTAATACTATCTATAATTTTAGATATAATAGGATCAAAGCCCAAGAAATCTTAGGATTGGAAAGTTTACAAAGTATACAATACCTTCTTCTTTTTTTTAAGATCAAAGTATACAATACATAAAATGCACCAATACAGTAGTGCTGCTAAACCAAGAAAATAAACTGGAGATTAAGTTACATATGAAGTCGGACCAAAACATATAAAAATATTAATTTTAGACTTAATCCATGACCAGACCAAAAGTTTTATGATTTTCAAAGGTGTACATGCTAAACAATCGTGTTGGCTAAACACCACATAGACATAATCAATGACCATAATTTTCTAGAAATCAGACAATCAAAAAATAAATGATTAGAAGTTTCATTCAAGTTACATCTAGCCACGCACAAAGGCCGTGCTAAACTTTGCATTTATCTTTGAATTAGATTATTTTTAGTTGGAAAACGATTATGCAACAATCTTCAAACAAACAACAATATCTTTAATGAAACTAATTTATTCTAAGTAACCTTAAACAAAGGTGAATGAGCGACCTATTTCTTAGAAATTGATAACAAACCATAAGCTTCATTAACCAAAAACATACCATCATGGTTAAGATCTCAAATCCAAATGTCCTTCAAATTTTTGGGCAAAAAAAAAGTTAGATAAATACAACCTTATACTCCTCCATCAAATCTTCCTCTCAAACAATCAAATTTCTTCTTCAACTCTAACAACATCCCTCTATTCCAATCAAGAAAAGTTCAGTACCATTGTTTGGTTTTTTGGGTCAATAAGTATTAATGAAATTGGAGGCCTAACTCATCCTTAAAAATCGGTTCATAAGGTGAGGATTGCCTCCTCTATATAAACTCTTATCAAGAGTCTTATCTATCCGATGTGGGACATGGATTTTTCCCAATACACCCCCGTCAAGCCCAGTACTCTTTGGGCTTTGGTGCGTGAATCGACCGTCACGCCCAACAGCACTCTTTGGGCTTGGTGCGTGAATCGGTAGGTGGCCCTTGAAATCGACAAGCTCTAATACCGTAATGAAATTGGAGGCCTAACTCATCCTTAAAAACCGGTTCATAAGGTGAGGATTGCCTCCTTTATATAAACTCTTATCAAGAGTCTTATCTATCCGATGTGGGACATGGGTTTTTCCCAATAAGTATTGATGCTTATGATAAATATAGGAAACTTTTTTTGGTAGTGGTCGGGGTTTTAACACCGGACCTTGCATATTTTATGCATTGTCCCAACGAACTAAGCTAAGCTCACGGGGACTAAAACCAAAAACACGCTAAATTACATGGACCTATTACATATTTAAGCCTATAAACATTGCTAATTTGTGTGTTATATTTTATGTGAGACCTTCCTGCTCTATTTTTTCAATGAGAAATGATACTTGTTACAACCACTCTTTGACAACTTTTGAAACAACTCTCTCTTTCATACTCACATGTGTTTTTATTCTCTCTTATTCTTTCTCTCTCCATTGTTTTTGTCCAATCACAAAAGGAGAAGAGTGGTTGTCACCAAAGTTGTCTAATATTAGTTGTAGAAATATCACTCCTCTTTTCAATTCATTGAACACTAGATCAAAGTTCATGACTTTGTGTTTAATCTTACAACCTTCCAATTTTATTCCAACTACATACCAATATTCCAACAGAGTGATTTAAGATATTATGTACTCTGTCATCTTATTTTTGTAGTCATCATGTTTTTCATTAATTTAATCAAGTGGTTGATCTTGCCAAATAAATAGTTTAGTTAGGCTGTTGCTTTAAAAATGTTTACTTTAGTTATTGAATTCCTGCATTTGCTCATCTTGGGGGATTTGGCAAGATGTACTCTGTCATCACTTGTTGGCAAGACAAATTAGTTAGGCTGTTGCTTTAAAAATGTTTTACTTCAGTTATGGAATTCCTGCATTTTCTCATCTTGGGGGATTTAAACTTGTATTTCTTTTTCTAAATGTTTTTAATTTGTCTTGAACATTTAACTCCTTTTACTAAAAAAAACTAAGTGTTTAAGACTCAATATATTGAGTGAAAAAGCTATAGCATATTGAGACTCAATTTATTTTTTAAAAACTTTATAAAAGACTTAAACACTAAGTGTTTCAAAAAATAAATAGAGACTAAAAAAGATATAGCATATTGCTATAACTTTGTCTATGCTGCTCTTATTTTGAAAAGGATTATTGTTATTTATATTATTATTTGGTTTTTTCCTTCTAGGTTACCATTATAGTATTGCATGTAATTTATCCAACAATCGTAACAAATGGTCTCATAGACAAATTTGTAAGTTGAGTGAAACTTAATTTGTAAGTACAATTTGCAAATTTAATTATTTAGTTATTCATGATTGAATGATGAATAAATTATCCATAATTCTTTATGGGTAGCTAGACTCACCTTACATAAGTTAGCATTTTCTATTTAATACTGGTGTTTGGTTGCAAACAATTCCTTTTCTTTTTGTCCTTTCTCTTTTTGTTGATACTCAAAGATGTGTATACGTCACAAGTGTGATTTGCATGCATGCAGTTGATGAATCATATCACAAATATTATCACCAATTTAGTATTATTGTTTGCCTCAGGTCATGATAAGGATATTAGTACTTTATATGGTTTGAATAATTTGAATATGGCCATATTCATTTAAAATATTATATTAATTTGATTGAAGGAAACAAACCCACTAAAATTCCTATGTCTACAACTCCCCATATCACTGCCAACTTTTTACCATAGCACAAAAGCAGGTTGTTGGCTTTAAACCACAAAATCAAATCGTTTTTTTTTTTTTTGAAATAGCATTTTCATTAAGAAGCCTAGCACAAGATGTGCAAAAGGCAAAATGATACAACAGAGGCAAATTACAGCCAAAACAGGAAAACAATAGGCGCATGCTACCACCAAAAAGCTACCAGAATTCAAACAGCCAATATAGTACATAGCAGAAAATTAAAAACAGACAGCAAGCCAAACAGATAGGCCGCAGCTCCCCAAAAACACAGCCATTAATGCAGCCAGATCAAATCCCTTTTAAATTTGTTAAAGTTAATTTATCCTTACAATTTGATGCACATGATTTTTTTTTGTGTCAACAGTATAATAACTATAATTTCATCATTTTAAAGTGAAAAATGGAATATTCGGAGACAACTTGATGCACATATTTAAAACCAATCCATGATGATAATAATCATTTCATTCAATTAAATTAGGCTGGAAATGTCTAACAGTTCAACGAAAAATATGTTATCTACCGTTTATTTTGTTTAATTTCAACTGTATAGGATAACTTATGATATGTTTCTTTAAGTAATCAATTTTGCTAGGGTGCCTCCTCCCCATTTTTTTACATCTTATTGATTAATAATATTAATTAAATATATTATTTATTACATATTTTATTAACACTTTTTTTGGTACATTATTTATTAACATTTTAACATAATAATATTCCTCTAAAAAAACATAACAATATTTATAATAAATCATTTGATATCACATGTTTTTTTCAAAATTGATTTTATTCTTAGGCCCTAGTTGCGAGAAAAAAAATTGGAAATAGGAAAATAGATTAACTATTATTTTTTCTACTCTATGAGTTTCTCATACGGCATAATTTTTTTTCAAAATACATTTTATTCGAATTATATAATTTGAATCTTATTTTGAATTATATAATCCGAAACATGTTGAAACTCAAAAAGTGTGTACAAATTGATATCAAAGGTCTCTATTAACCACATTATGATCTCTAAAAAAAACTGCAAAATAATTTTAAGGATCATAAGAATGGTGAACAATGATCAAGAGATCATGAACTGCTCATAGCTACACATGACAAAGAAAAATTTAGAACTGATAAAAAAATTAAGAACATCTGTACCCCTTAAAACGATCAGAACATCTAATATTTATTATATAATATTATATTTTTTGAACAAGTAAAAAATATAAACACCGACAAGCATCAGCACAAGGCGTGCCGAAAAACCACTTAAAAATTTACAATGCCAGAATCAAGATACAAAAATAAATTAGTCAATGCCCAAACACAAGAGCGGGCTCGACCACCACATATAATTACCAAAAATAAAATTAGCTTTCTTAGCTTTAAGTCACCATAAAGACAATGACTTAACCTTTTTCAATAATTGAATTGTAGAATTTTCTTTCTGCTTAAATAACCTGATGTTACGCTCATTCTGCAAAATCCAAACACACGGTAACCAAAAAAGTTGAAGAAAGGATCGTCGCGATTTCAGTCCACCTGTGTAAAAAATAAACTGCTGAAAGTGATCTTAAATGACCTGAGAATCCGCCCCTTCAAAACCGATCCACGACCGCACTAGCGGCCAAAGACTGTCGAACGTGTTGCACGAGAGGAACAAATGTTGAACGTCCTCCACATGACCACACAAAACCGCTCTTCTGAAGTACTAATATCGCGCCTCGCCAAATTAGATTTAGTAGGCAACCTGTCCCAAAGCAACCGCCATGCAAATATTGAAGCCTTTAACGGTACCTGTTTATGCCAAATCAAATCCGTGTCGGAACACTATGGTGGGTGCTCTTGAGAAGTGAGCATATCATAAACACTGCAAACTGAGTACCCCGCCCCCCGATGTAACTGCCTCACCCCCAACCCTCCATACTCCTTACGCAAACAAACATAATTCCATCGCAACCAAGATATTTTCCTATGATCCTCCCCCCTCCCCCACCAAAAAAAATAATAATATTCAAAATAGATTCAATGGAAGAGATTATACCTGATGGAGCCTTGAAGAAGGACATAGCATGGACAAGAAGAGCAGTCATGATCGACTTTAGAAGAGTCATGACAAAGCAATATTATATTTATTATATATGCATACTTTGTTGCCTTTTCAAAGTGATCACATTTATACCTTTTAAAAAAATTTATACATATAATATTAATCAAAATTAAAATCTCAAAAATAATTTTTAATATTTATTTAATACGCAATTTTTATTCGACTTGACTTTATTCGAATTTATTTATTTAATACGCAAATTTTATTCGAATTCACGCTGGGTTTAATTAGTCTTTATTCAAATTTATTTATTTAATACGCAACTTTTATTTGAATTCACTTTATTCGAATTTATTTATTCAATACGCAATCATAAAATAAATGCAAATATAAACAAAAATAAAGGAACAGAAATAGTAGACATAAAATCTCATTTTATTAATATAATTGATACATTTACAATAGGGAAGGGGGATTGGGGTAAAAAGAAAACCAACCTTTTTGAGGTAAAACTAAATCTTCTTCTTTTTACCCTAAGAAGGTTGGTCACCAATCATCTTGGTAAGGTATGTTTCTTGTCTTAAGTTCATAGCAACCTCTTGAAATTTTCAAAGATGCCTCTTTCTATGAAAGACCAAGGATGAAAAAAATTATTGTTGTAGAAAGAAGAGGATGAGAGAGCGAGGAGGAGAGAATGTGAGAAATGGTGTGAGAAACGGTGAAGGTTGGAAGGGTATTTATAGGGGATTGTAAAACATAGGTTTTAACTACACTTAATGCATTCAAAAAACGTGTAAAACCTTGTAAAAGATGTGTGAAATCCATTAAAAAAAACCTTGACCACCGTCCAAAAAAAAGTGTTCTTTGTTCATAACCACCAGCCAAACTGCGAGAGTTAACTCACGCCACTGGCCAAAGATGCGTGAGTTAAGTCACGCCACCATCCAAATGTGTGTGAGTAAACTCATGTTGCATGCATGGGGTACGAGAGGTGCATGAGTTAATTCATGCAGGGGTATTATAGTCTTTTCAGTTGTGAATAAGCATTTTTGGTTGGGTAAAGAGCAGAATTCGAAATTGTTTCCTCAGAGTCCAACACATCTGAATGGGTTGTAGCCCCCATTAAAATCAATAGGCCCAATATCTGGACCACTTAAAACGACCCCCATCCCAACCGCTGACCCACCCAAATCCGGTTCAGAACCCGACAGAGAATGGACCGGTTTTGTAGTTCCCATTTGCTAGTCTTTAATTTGAAGGGTTAAATATGTTTTTGGTCCCTATAAATATGTTAACTTTTGTTTTAGTCCCTCAAAAAAAATTCATCTTCACTTTTTATATTTTTGACGTTTAAAATTCATATTTAATTTATGTTTTGTTAAAAAATTCTTTTTTTTTTTACAATATTCTACATATTTTTGTACAATTTAATTAAAAAATACAAAAATTAACTTAAAAATAAGGAGCAAAAGTAGTGATTGAAATTTTTACAAAAACAAAAAGTTGAAGAAATTTTTTAAAGGGATTAAAACAAAAACTTGGTATATTTATGGGGTCTAAAAACATTTTTAACCTTAATTTGAAAATCAAAGTCAAATTGCAAGGGCTTTACACGTGTTGTTGTTCCTTGAAAAGAGACAGCATGGTGGGTCACATCACCATCCATCCCCAAGGTGCCACGTGGCATATGCAATCCACCAACGTCACCACTACACGCTCTCCAATTCCCCAACAGCAAGGGTTCTTTCTCAATCAAGGACACATGTCCTCCTTCCACTGGTTCAGCAGACACCTTTTCAAACAAATCCATCCCTTATTGCTGAGATGCCAAAAAGGTCTCTTCCCTCCTTCCCTTTTGTCCTACACCCTCTAAGTTTGACCTAGGAGAGATGTTGACACCCTTTATACCTAGTTGTACGGATGGTAGCTTTGATGTGGAGTTGGAATGATTCAGGAGAAGGATGATGAGTTGAGTGATTTTTTTCTTTTTTTTTTTTAAATGTTAACTTCAACATTTTTTTGTTAGAATTGGTCAAAATATACATAAAAACTAACAAGTGCAAAGGGAGTAAAATTGAGGGGTCAAAATTGTTTATTTTAAAAAGGCTTAATTGCAGTTTTAGCCCCCTAACTTTTCCAAAGTTGCGATTTTGGCCCCGTAAGAAAAAAAACTACAAAACAACCCCCTAAGTTTTGCAACTGTAGCAGTTTTGGCCCCCAAGACTGATATTGACTCGGTCTACGCTGACGTGGCACCCTAAGTGAGGTGCCACGTGTTATTTTATTTATTTATTTTTTGCCCTGGGGGCCAAAACTGTTACTTTGGAAAAGTTAGGGGGCTAAAACTGCAATTAAGCCTTTTAAAAACTCAAGGCCAAGATCGCACAATTGTGAATTTTGGGAGATCAAAACTACAACTTAAACTAAAAAAAACTAATATTTAGTCGGCACACAATGCACCAAAAAAACCCTAGCATTACGTGTGCTGCAATGCATCACGGTAAAAAAAGATGTGGTCATACTGCAATGCCTCCTCCAAAAAATTTAATACATGATTTACATTAAGTTTTTTTTTTTTGCCAAGATAATTTACGTTGAGTTGTTATATGAATATTAGAATGCCTGATCCTCCACAATCTGTACATGATCTACATATGTGCGGATTGTCAAAATATCAATCTTTTAATTCGAGTGGACCTCTCCCTTGATGTGAAACTTGGATAACTGAAATCCGAGTGGCTGCAGCAACAATCTACACTACATGGTAGGTTAGCTATGAACAAAGCTGATCATAAACCTCTCATGATAAAAGATTGATCATAAATAGTGACGGATCCAAAAAAGTTTACTCGTGGGGGAAAGATTTTATATGATATAGTTTTTTGAACAATTTTTTTTACCAATATTTCATTATCATTTAGCAAAATACTTCAGATTATAAACAATATACTATTATATGTTAGAATAATTAAAGACTTTTTAACATCTACAAATTAAAATTGTTTTTTACGTGTCTTTATATTTAAAAAAGTATGATAGAATTAATTCAAAATTTTATTTCAATACATTTACACATTTGATTCTTATAAAATTTATATAACAAACTCTTTTTATTGTATACATTTCCATTTAATGGGGACGATATATTATTTTAAGAAAGGGTAATACTTAAAATATAAAATATTCAACAAATATAACCTAAATAGTAGTGGGGCAGTTGCCCCCAATTTGATATAAGTAAATACATCTCTGATCATAAACCTCTCTCAGTTCAAAGACTCTTGTGCTATATAAGATTAAAAAGAAACTAATCAACTGATCAGTTGAACAACTTTTATGAATAAGATAATAAAACCCACAAAAAAATTGAGGAAATAAACTAATTGGATATGAATGGAGAAAAGATAGGAAACTTATATGCGAAAGTTGAGGAAATTTTTTCCCTTTTTCTTTTTTCCTTTGTCATTCTAAAAAAAACACACTAACACAAGTATACAACAACATTATCAATACACATCTATTTTTATTTTTTAAAATTCAAATTATTCACACAAAATCCAATTCTACATATTTTGAAGAAAAATACTTATTTGTCTTCATTTTTTTATTTGGACAAAATTGTCTCGTATTTTTACGTATTTCATGTCAATTAATCTAGTGTAGATAATTTCACACAATGTTAATATTAAATTGGAGAGAGAAAATGAATATGCATCTAATAATTTATTTAATTTTAAATATAAATGAAAATAAAACACCAAACAAAGTTACAAATAAGAATAACTCAATTTTCTCTAAAGAAAAAAGAATAACTCAATTTTTTATTATAGATTTAAGAATACAGGGTAGGAAACGCATAATCAGATATTGTAGCACTTTCTTAAAAAAAAAGATATTGTAGCACTTTAGTTGTTTTTTTAGGCATAATTAATTCGGTATGATAACACTGGCTTCTTCTTATTTTTGGACAAAATACTGCGTGGTGGTCTTGTCGAAAAGAGAAAGAATCCCGCAGAGTACTCTGCGTGCATTATACACTATTCACAATGTTAGTGCCTTAGTACCCAAATGTGTGTAACCGTTTTCTGTGTTTGCTGTTTGGTCTGATAACTGGTAAGTATATAGACTAGACTGGTTCATGTTAATGGTTGTTGGCATTGTTCCGTGTTCCGTATTCCGTACATTATATTAGCCACTAGCATTTACTGTTTTTGTTTTTTTATGCAAACCTTCCTAACTTCCTCTCCACGGCACCACCTCTTTGTGCTTTATTTTTACTTTAATAACTATTAATAATTTTATTTTTTTCCTGAAAAAATAAGTGGCACCCCATTAAAAACATTGCATGATTTAATTTGTAAAGAATCAAATGGAGTTCAATCATGGTCCTAATTGTTTTGATATTTGTCACGGCTGGTCTCTATATTATGCTTCCAAAAAGGTGTAGACCAAGAGTATGATTAAATTCTTTTCTTACTTTGGCGCAACATCATCTAAAAGGTTAGTATAAAAATGAGCTTGTTAAATTAGAATTGTCGGGGTTTAAGTAGTATGAGTACAATTTTTAGTTTGAACTACCTTATCTCGTATTATAATCTGACTATCATCTTTTTAATTGAGACTTTAGTCCACAATAATAAAATTGATGAGTTTCGTTATGTTCTTGGTTTCAAATTTTACTTTTCTGTTGGTAGAAGTGGAAGATTAGCTTTGCTTTTGGATTTTGTCTCTTAATTGTCGGCTAATAGATTATTCACAAAACCACATTACCGTAAAAATTATTGATAACGAGAAAGGTTTGTGGGGATTGACAGGTTACTATGGGTATCCTAATGGGGCGGGGGACATGCTTCCTGGGATTTCCTTCAGGCCGATGGGGATTGACAACTTTACTTTCCCTGCACAAGGAGTGTAAGAGAGAAGCAAAGAGAAAAGTGAAATTACATCAAATACCAGTTAAAACACCAAAAACAAAGCTAAGAAAAAGTTATAATTACAAGCATAAAAGTGGATTGAGCACTAAAAGCAAAGTCGGTGTGTTTTGCCTTTAGCCACCCATAAGATTGCGCCTTAACTTTGTCAAGCAGGTGGTGAATGGAATCCTCTTTATTATTGATGATTCTAGCATTTCTTTCTTTCCAAATAATCCAAATAATAGAAAAGCATATCAAATGAATAAGATCCCGTTTGGATTTCTAGAATCCTCCCAAGAAATGAAATTGTGTTAGGTGTTCTAAGATACTATAAGGAGGTACCACGACTATGCCTAATCAGTCATAAACAGTGACCCAAACCTGATGAAAACAGTTGCGATGAAGAACAAGATGAGCCATATCCTCCAGATTGCTGCAATTTCCCACACAAGATTGAGTAGTTGCTGGAATCACCACCCTCTTGCTTAAATTGTCTTTTGTTGGAAGGCGGTTTCAAAAAAAAATTATTATCATTGATGGTCGGATTTAGTCAAGTGTATAAAATCGTTTACCAAGTAATAAAGAGTAAGTAGAGTATCGTATCCACAGAGATTGTCGTTCCAAATAGGCAATTCAAGTTACTTATTTGGGAACAATAAAATAAATAAAAGATAAGGGTTTGGAGTTTTGCAATTTAAACTGTTTGCAACAGAGCAAAGTTTACCTATTTTGATTGGATAATGTTAGCGGCGGTTAGAATTATTTGAATCTCATATATTTATTTGTTGGAATTACGTAACAATCAAGTCTTATTCAGCTTTTAACGTTTCCTATTCAAGTAATGAGTTCATGAGGTTTTACTACCTATCAGCTGTCGAGTTGCACCTGATGATCACACGAGTGGGTACGTCTGGGATCTTACTCTCTCATAGATACGGGTTCATTCCCCTCTATCTGTCAGTTGCAACCATTACACTGAAGTTCCTACATGTTTCAGTGTTTAGGGTTGTAAGTCCTATAGAGAGATACACTTACGCTCGAAGGTTTACGTGTAGGTTCTTACATTCTCAGAGTTATTCGAAACAATGACAAATAATAGGGTTCCTAAATTCTAAGTATCCTAAAGGTTCCCTCGCCTATTGAATCTTAGAAGGACATACCACACTCTCCCTCTTGGTAGTTCTACAAACGGTCAACCCTATTAGTGTCTACATCACCAAGGTGTGAGAAGAATGAAGTTACTGGGGCGATTTAAGTCGTGAAGTCACTTATTTCCCTAAATTACTATCTAGTTACTTTTTGGATTTGGGCAAGTATGCACCAATATTAGGTATGTCACCTCCCTAAGTACCGTTATCTCAGGGTTTCTTGTTTCCCTAATTACTAATTAGTTACTTCCTAATTAAGACAGGTATGCACCAATATTAAGTATGTCACCTCCCTAAGTGCCTATATATCGGGGTTATGCTTCAGAGGAGACAAATCTTACGCACGATAGTAAAATTAAATAGCATTCGATAAATAACTAAATAAAGACTTTAATTAAATAAAGGGTCATGCTAACCGGTGCCCCCGGGGCACTGGTTAAGCATACAAAAAAAGGAATTTATTACCATAAAAGGAAACTTTGTTGACTTATTTATGGATTAATTACACAATTTTCAATGCAATAATTACTATATAATTTTCCTTTTTAGTATCCTTAACCAGTGTCCCGGAGGCACCGGTTAGCATTTCCCTTAAATAAAATATCCAATAACTTTTAAAATAACAATTTTAAAAGTTGCAATTTTAGCCCTATAAAAAAATAACAATTTTTGCATGGCTTGTTTCTTGATTTGAGAGGAATGGGAGGTGTGAATCATCGATGATTACATGTCTGTTTAAATAGACAATTTTCGTATGGGTTAAAAATGCGATCCTAAAACATCACTAACTTCACTTTTTATAATTCTTATCCAAAACATCACTAACTTGTCTAAGTTACACAAGTATAGTAATATTGTGTACCTATTGGATAAAAACAAAATATTTCTTCTTTTTGTATGGCTACTTGTCTAAGGTAACACAAGTATAGTAATATTGTGTACCTTTTGGATAAAAACAAAATATTTCTTCTTTTTGTATGACTTGTTTCTTGATTTTGAAGGACTCGATGGCATGTGATTGTGTTTTTATCCTTGTTAACATTAAATTGTAACATTATTATTTTTCTATCGACAATTTTTAAAAAAAAGTTAAATTAGCTCATTCAAATTGATACTGAGGAGGATCGAACTTAAGACCTTGAGAAGGAACAAATTTCAAGGCTTCAATCCAACACCACCAATTGGGTTCTCAATCGACCAATATCAGATCATTATATATTTTTTTAGGGAATAGTAGACCATTATATGACATGCTTATTTTTTAAAAAAAATAAAAAAAATCATGGAAGGAAAATTTGGTAAATCTGGTTCACGAAATCAAATATTGAGTTAATTTTTTAGGATACTTCTCTCATTACATAAAAGATTGTAAGGATGAAAGTTGGTAAGCTTGAATGTAGTTACGCCAATTTAAAATATTAATGTTTTTATTATATTTTTTCAATAAATAGAAAACAATGCTTTATATGAAATTTTGTGGGACATTTTATATTGTTTTTAAAAAATAAATAAGGGCAGACATGTTTAGCCTGCAGCCCGTGTAGAGCTAGACTCAAGTAATACTTTTAGAGCTCATATTTAAATAGGATTTTTTGGTCTGATCTGATAACGTCTAAAATCCGTTATGATCAATCTTTAACGGACCGGGTAGTATGTTGCAGCACCTCTAGAAAAATGATGTATACACATGGTATTTGGCTGAAAAACACGAGTAAAAGACGAAAATGTCCATCGGCAGTTAACTGTCGCCGGTTAAAAATCTATCGACAGTTAACTGCCGATGGTGTTATATTGGTAATTTACTGGTATTTTTCAGCCAAACACTACGTGTATACAACATTTTTCACACCTGTATTATCTTCCAATTATGCTTAAGTGCGAAGTTTTAATGGAATCTAATGGATTAGTGATGTATGATCGCACATGCCCACTTGTTTTAATTTTAGCAAATTATGATTAAAATTGATTGATAAAATAATATTATTTGTTTGTACCAAAAAAAAATTATTTGTAATAACCATCTTTTTGTCAACTATACGGATTTTTCTTCGGGAATAATATGTTGATTGTTGAAAAAAATCGCTCAATAAAAACTTAATTAATATCTAATGCATTTTTTCAAACATATATCTAATGTACTTTCTTTTTGTAAATAGATGAAATGATTGTTGGGTCATGAGGGGCGAAGTTTAGGGAACCGTTCATATTGAGGCTAGAACAACCACACTCTTACCCAAAACCTTAAGGCAATGGGTTTACGGGTCCTCTTATCATGCTCCTCCTTCAAGGGAAGCTTTTACTTGTTGTATCGCCGTTGCTGGTTTCTCCGCAAATGGGCTGACACTACTTGTACCGTCGTTGCTGCTTTCTGCGCAAACGGACTGGCTGCCAGAACAACCACATAAGCAAGAGAGACGCCACACTCTTACCCAAAACCTTAAGGCAATGTGTTTATGGGTCCTCTTACTTATAAGGTGTTAAACCTTTACTCTTTTATTCGATGTAGGACATATAACTCACACTTGCACACAACAATGATAATAATTACTTGACAACTCACACACTTAAATGAATGAGTCGGAGTTTAAACACCGATCACACGGTTTGACATAGCAATTTTAATATTTTTATCAGTTCAACTAATTTTGTGGACTAATTTTATTTTATTTTTAAAAGATTGTGGACTAATATTTAATTGGTTAAAAAAAGAAAAAAGAAATATAATGGCTTTTAGAATATAATTTGAGATTATTCAATAAATTTTAAAAAAAGAATATAGTTTGATGCATTGATGCATATAGAAGTTATTTGTGTTAAATGGATCCATTTAATCAATTAATGTGGGGGAGTGTAGGATCCGTATGTATGTCTGTGTTATGCCAGAGAACCATATGTTACATACATATACATAGAATAAGTTTGTCTTGTAAAAGCAAGCATAAACCAATAATAGCAAAATCACTCTTTATCATTCTCATCCAAAACATCACTATCTTGACTAAGGTAGCACAAATATGGCTACAAAATATATTTTTTCTTTTTGCGTTTTGTTTGTCTTGTTTCTTGACTTAGGATGACACAATATCATATGTAGTTGTGTTTTTTGTATTTTATATTTAAACTCATAGAAACTAATTCAAATATATTTTTATGTCAAACTAACTATCTAAACCTTTTATCATTAGTAACGAGTTTTTAATTATTTTTTTTATGACAGTAAATTTTATTAACACACCATCACCAGCACAAGAAGTACTGCAGACAGTAGACAGTAGGCAGAAACCAAAAAGCAACACAGCAACACAGCGCTGCTGCTATGCCTTATATAGATTATTTGTTATGCTTCACAATAAATCTCTAGCTACTTGTTCCTAACAATTTCATAGTTATCTCAAGCCTTTCTTCCTCTCTCTCTCTCTCTCAAACTCATTTCCAACATGGCTGATGATAAGGTATATTTTTCGTTTTAAGTTTATAGAAAAAGTTGACATTGGTTGTTTTTTCTGTTCAGATACAATTTCTTAGCCGTCAATAAAATTTATTTGCATGTTGAATTTATTTTGGCATTCTGTTTGTGTGTTAATCACTTTTTCCCCGTCTTTTTCCCTGTACAATCCCATGCTTGGTGAAATAGTAGTTGTATAATATGATAGTCTTATCTTAGAATACTTTACATCTTGGTATGACTGGATTAAAGAATAGAGTTTTATTATTTATGATCTAGTTGTGTGACTTTATATTTGTTTCTGGATGGTTTAATGGTATATCAAAGATTTTACCTTTTATTTATTTTTTCTCTTTCAAAGTTCTTCACTATCAAGATATCATTTTTTTTCCTTCTTGTTTAGCTCTTTCACCGAAAATGACAGTGAAGACTAGTTGGCATAGTTTGATGAGTATACCTAAAAAATTATGTTGGAAAGGAAGACATTAGCATTCACATATATATGCAAAATGTAGCATTGGTTCATTACTAGACAAAGCATTACGAGTCTTAATAAATATTTCAAGTCATCTAGCCTAGAATTGATAGCAATTAACAAACTAAAATCAGAATATCTATATTAGTTTCCCAAATACTTGTTTGACCAGGTAAATTCTAAGTCAAATATTTCAAAAGCTAACACAAGTATGGGATAAGAAAGATACCTTACATATTACTTTCTCCTGACAAAATAATTTATGTACAATTTTGATTATCATTGAATCATTTGCTAATGTCCATTAAGAAACTCGAATCTTTGACTAAAAATCACAACATAAACTAGCTATTAGTAAAACGAAACATTGTTTATTGGTAGAATTTCCAGAATACACAATCCAAATCCAAGGGAATACCTGACCAGCCTGTAAGGAGACAAAAACAATGGAAGCTGGGAGAGGATCCTTCCTGCTCTTGATTGCAGGCAAAACATAATCTCATTGATTATACTAACAATACAGAATCTTGTTGGTTAAAAGTACCCTAAAAACAGTTTCACTGACAATACGGAATCTCATAGATAGTAGGAGCCGTTTTAAACATCAATAAGACATGAACATACCTTTGTTCAAATTAAGCCTTATATACTCAACAAATTCATGAAACCGATGAAGCTGCAAACAAGAAAATAAAAGTATGCAAGTCATTTATTTGACTTATTTCAATGTTAAAATAACAAAGTGGAAAAAATGGTAATAGGGATAAATAGTAACAACATTATAGCATAACAGAGAGAAACTAGCAAGTCACTGAACTGTTCTTTGGTTGATTATCAGCAGTATAAAAATATGTTGTTCTTTGGTCATAATTAATTATTTGTATCTCGTATTTATGTTAAGCAGAAACTAGAGTGAACATGTGAAGTCAATATCCCCATGAACAAAGAGAATGTATTCACTAACCAAATTAACTCTTTGAAGCTGATAGCTAGATTCTTGTCTATTCTTTTGCACAAAGAGAATGTATTAAATAACACATCCAAAGGAAGGAAAAAGTATTAAAATAAAGTTCCAGACTCATAACATCAAAACCAAAATGACGCCAAACCGTAACTCAAACACATACAAATAGACCCTTGACAAAACTTGAAATTAAGCCCTCTACTCCAACCCTGTTGAACTTAGTCTATTAACTGTGACTCAGTTAAAACAGCATATTATGTCTGAGTTGTAAACACATTAACCATTGCCAAATTTAAAATTCTCATTAGTCCTAAGGCCTCTAATCTCTATCAATTAAAAAGAACAATTATAGTAGATAAGATATTCATATTTCCTATACACTAAACAGAAAAAACGTAGTGAGAAAAATAATTCTCATCTTACTCATGTCCCATTCCAAATCGAATAAAACAAAGCCTCAAGTTGACAAAACATTATTAGAATTCAGAATCTATTCAACATTTTTTTATTTCCAATAGAATCAAGCAAGACCAAAACTTGACATAACTGTTTACTTTGTAAATATAGGGAGATGACATTTCATGCGGAGATGACAATTCATGGGATTGGAGAAAGAGCAATCATCTTAACCCCATCAGACACCAAAAAAATGGCAGTAAGTTACTTTTATTTATTATTGATTAAATTTAGTTTCTATAATTTAAAACAAATTTTAATTACATGTCAATTTTCTTACTCCCTATTTTTCCTACTTCAGATTGTTGTTTTGCCTTCTGTGTATGTTGTGTGCTTGAGGCCGTACATCACATTGAAAAAAAAGGAAAGGGAGAGCTTATACACTTATCTCCACAAGATATTTATAATAATTTGATAAAACATGAAGTAGAAAACGAAGATGGGCGTACTGTTGCGGACACAATTAAATGGGTGAGAGAAAATGGATGTGTTCTAGAAACGTCATGTCCTTATGTGGGAACCTTCAAGCAAGCTGCAAAGGAGCGCAATGTACTTACACTAATATTCTCATTCCACTCCATTCAAACTAATTTTTTCATTATTATTTTTACATCTATCATCCATATTAATTTGTTTTTACATTAATCTATTTAGAAATATTTAAGCTTTGTAAGTTCAGTACAAATAGAACTTACAACAGACTTGTGCTTCAAAAAAGAGGATCAAAAAGTTCAAGGAAAACTATTAGAAAGCAAGATCAGAGAAGCACCTGTAGCTGCACAAATGTTATGGTTTAATGAGATGAATAGTTTGAGAGGGGTGAGTCAAATTCAAATTATCTATTAGAATCTCAATTAAATTTGTTATTTAATTTTATTTTATTGTTATTGTAGTATGACATATATTCTGGTCCGAAAGATGCCAAAGATTTGGAAATGAAAGAGGAAAAGCAAAAGGAAGAATATCATGCGGTAACCATTGTTGGATATGGACAAGAAATGAGAGAAATTGAGGTGGAGAATAAGAACAAAAGGAAAAAGAAGAAGAAGATGAAATTGATAAAATACTGGATAATCAGAAACTCTCATGGGTTAGATTGGGGGGAGAAAGGCTATGCAAGAATCAACAGAGCTCCATGTCATGATGGTAGACTCTTGATTGATGTTGCATGGGCTCTTGGGGGGGTGTATGAATACTGAGTACCTACTTTTGCTTTTTTGGTTACAATCTTGTTATTTATATTTTAAAACTTATGTATGACTATTAAAACATGAAATTCTCATTTTATGTGTGACTTTATTAAGACATAAAAATGGTTTAGCTCTTCCTTATTTAATGTTTTGAAATGTACCAAGAAATATTTGGTAATATAATATATTCAACTATCCAAATAGCTTCTTTTTAAAAAAAATAAATAAATATCCAAATATCAAATACACACAAATTACAATAAAAATGTCTATAACTCTAAGGACTAAGTGTTTATTATTTTTAAGTATCCCCTAAGGACTATGTGTACAACTGTTTAGGCGCATTCACCTATTCCATTATGACTAACATCAAATTTACAATCAATAATAGGGAAAGTTAAAGTCAAAGACCCTCTAATCCATTATTAGGCTCCTTTAGCGTACGTGACAATTTTTTTGAGCAAGAGTTCTCAAGATCCCATTTTATGCTCATTCTTTATTTGTTTTGTTTTCCTTCAAACTAATTTATATAGCCTGCATCTATTTGAGATCAAATCTTCATATCTAATTATACCAAGAGTGTTGTCTTTTTCCTTATTAAATCTTATTCTCTTCACTGTTGCAAGAGTTTGAGACATTTGACAATATCAGTAGAATGCAATTAATCATGAATCATTGTCTTATCTTTATATAATCAGAATTGAGAACCTACCGGAAGTTGTACAAGGCAGCCTAGAAAGGAGGGAAAAAGAACCTCGTATCAAAGACAGGAAGGGAAAAGCATATAAACCAAACTTGGAAAAAACAATCGTAAGAGTAGATGAAACAATTGAAGTTTGCGAACCCCTTCCACACACACATATCTGTAGTAACCTTTTTAGGAACATGGTTGATGGTAGTCTTGGAGAATTGGTCGTCCAACACAGTGGTTCCAGGGAATTTACATCCGTTGGTACTTGGGATATACCTATGGTAGAATGACTTTTACCTACGGGAATGTATTGTCACTAAAAGTCAAGTTTCTAAGTACTTGGGGCTACGGTAAAAGGACCTTTGCCTAAAGTTGATGTAACTAAAGATCAAAGTTTCTAGGTACTTAGTGTGTTTGGGGCAATATCTACGGTAAAAGGGCTTTTACCTACGGAAATTGGTTGTTAGTACAAGTCAAGTTACTTGAAGTGGTAGTTAGGGATCAAAAGTCATAAAAAATTGTAATAGGGGACCAAAAGGCTAAATTTTAAAATCAAGATGCCAAAACTTCGTAAAAATGAAAATAGAAACACCAAAAGTGCATTTAACTCATCTTATTAGAACTTTCCCAAATTGAAAAAGATAGAGACAAGTAGGATGATCAATTTTAGTTCATTGTATTGTCAAACTAGGATGATCAATTTGTCGTTCTCAGAGTTTGGAATTGAAAGAATACGTAACAGGTAGCAACCGTCGTTTGAAATAGAAGCGAAAGCAAAGTCCATGTTTTAGAATCATTCAGGAACAAAATAAAAAGGGTGGAGGTTTGCGATGGGAGAGAAGTAGGATATGCGGGAGAGAAGGGGAGAGAGAGAGAGAAGGCGACACACTGTAGCCAAAATGACCCTAACAGTGGACCGTGACCCTTAGGCAGTAAGTGTGGTCAATTTATAACCTATAGGAGTGTGTGGTACTTCAGAGGACGTTGATCACCTTTTCTTCATTGTGATTTTTTTTTTTTTTTTACAAATTTGGAATGCTCTTTATAATTGGCTAGGCTTCATCTTGGTCAATCCGTCTCATATACTTTGGGAGGCTCTTCAAAAAAGTTATGCGGAGGTACTTCATCTACTTTTGTTTTCTTATACTTGTGATGGTACGCATAAACTTTTAGTTCACATGCATTCTGTATCATACTTAGATTTCTTTTTCTTCATCGGTACTGTATCCATTTGTGCAGTTTGTGCTGCCAAAAGATCTCGTGCAATTAAGGACCAAATCAATACAACAGAAAATTAAGGGATGATATTCTAGCCCAATCAATAATAAAATAACTTAGACCATTAATTTTGAAATAACTTACATCAGACGATCATAATTTATTCTTCTCATTTTTCACAATAAGTGTTCTCACTTGAGTCGTCACATATATATTACAGATGTTGGAAACGCTCATCAGATTGTACAGCGACTAACATAAGATGGCAGGAAACTACAAAATACATAAAACCAAAAGGTCCAAATATGTTCTAGTAAAATATATTGTCTACATAAACACCAACAAATTTAACTACACTCAGAAGTCTGTCCAGGCTTTCACCCCCCATGTGTGTCTAACATAACCAAAACCAGGTTTCACGGCAGATGGATGCAATGCAATGGACATGATTTCCTGCAAATGGAATAAAAAATCAGGGTAAGGGGGTAAACTATCGGAATGATATGTTGTGACTCATTGAAAAGTAGATCAAAAACTTGCATTTGATT
>Ga0228710_1000651_pt1 | contig 46322 bp, 26 predicted proteins | sample MedpolnodulmetaG_FD_177995 | JGI IMG/M metagenome (GOLD analysis project Ga0228710, IMG submission 177995) | Root nodule microbial communities from Medicago polymorpha collected in Santa Monica, California, United States - pink nodules | ecosystem: Host-associated > Plants > Roots > Nodule... | reverse complement strand
CCCCCCCGTTTACAGTTTTACAAATATCACTTTCACCATTCTCTCTCTCTCTCTCTCTACATTATCCCAAATTCCGAACACCACAAGTCTTGTCCAAATTTGAAGTTTTCTTGCTCAAAATCACCGCATTTCAACCCTTGTCAAGCATCATGGAAGGTTAGTTTGATTTCTGTACACATGCATTGTTAATTTGTCTGATTTTTTTTTTGAATTCTAGTCTGGAGCAATCCAGATTACGTTTTCTGGACTAGATTGTTGTAGTCCGGAAATTGAAATCCGGAAACAGCCAGAATGTTTTTTTGCTTTTGTTTTGTGCTGTTTGTTTTGCTCTGTTTGATTGTGATGTTTGAATACCCTAATATGCATGCTACAGAAGGTTCGACCTCGACTCGACGCATAAGGGAGGCAGGGCATGCTTCCCGTAGGAGAGAGTGTACCCAAAAGTTGCAGGAGGAAGGTGTTGTTTCGAGGCGTCAGGGTGGTGTCAAAGAACGTCGTGCTGATGTCGAGCATCAGTCAGAGCATCAAGAGTATATGGACTTGCAGCAAGAGCAACCTGATGTGGAGTTGCAGCATATCCCACAAGTCCATATCACGGACGAGGCAGTGGAATGGATGGTGACGTACTTGGGGTCTGATATGGGTGATGCTCTTAAAGAGGTCAAAAAGATCATATGTACACATTGCCGATTTGGCTACTTGGAGAGGATTTTCAAGGAGCGTTTGAAGGATCAGAGGGATTTGGTGACCGAGTATGTTGTGACTGAGGAGGTGCGGAGGTTGCGAGACCAGTGTGTCCGCATATATTTTCTAAACTTGATGGGGATCATGATCTTCACTAACAAGAGCCAGTGGGCTGTGGATGTTGTCTACCTGAGGTACTTTAGAGATCTTGATCTTGTTGCTGGTTATTCATGGGGAGCTGCGGCACTAACTCACTTGTATAGGGAGCTCAACAATGCTGCACGTTGGAACTGCAGTCAAGTGGCTGGATACCTGACTTTGTTGCAAGTATAAAATAAAAATTATGTTTTATGTATTTAAATGTAAGCGTTTATGGTTTGTATATTTACATGTGGTTGTCTTTGGTGCAAGGGTGTTTCAGCACTTCCCAGGTATGGGAAGCAAGGATGTATGGGCAGGATATAGAGAGAATCTGGATCCATGCGCGATGCTTTTTTTTACCACTGTCTGGTTTAGGCACAATGGATAACTACATAAACCATTTGGATGCGCTGGATTTGACGAGGGTTGTCATGGCCCCATATGGAGACCACTGTGCGACACGTCGGTTTGAGCAGGTCAGCGTTTACTCTGGATGGCTGAGATACGGAGACTGCATGGTGAGATATCTGCCGCAAAGGGTGCTTCGTCAGTTTGGGAGGGTTCAGACCATACCGAGACATCCCGTTGAGAGTGCACCTCCTAATGTTAATTTGGCGGAGATCACAAACCGCTTTCGGCGTGCACTTGATTATGCGCTGACACCTCATCAGTTGGGAGAGCGTGCAGTTCATGATGTGGAGGCAGAAGATGGATACATCAATTGGTTTTATCGCCATTCCCATCCACGCATGGTTCTTCTTAACATGCCGGTACCGGTGCCGAGGCCACCGGAGCGTGAGGTCCTTGATGCGCGAGCTGCTCAGGAGGATGGAGACCTTGGGACTTACAACTTTGCGGAATGATGAGCCACATCAGAGACCACATCTATGCTGTGATGAGAAGTGGTCTGGTGCCGAAAGGGACTGAGGAATGACAACATTTGGAGGATGCGTTGAAAGAGATGCATGATGGGAAAGTTTACCGTTGTTGGGGAGTTATTGAGGGTGATAGGGGTGCCAGAGGTGGCGGTGGTACGGGTGTAGTTATTAGGAGTTGATTGTGTTATGTTATGTTTGAACATCTTGGATAAATTTTAGTAACGTAACATTTGGATAATTTTTAATGTTATGTAATCTTGGATAATTTTTAATTATATTTAATTAATGTTATGTTTGAAAATTATGTTGTGTTGATAATTGTTATGTTATAAGTTAAATTTACTCTTAGAACATATGGTCACCGGTATGGTATGTTTGTTTAGAAGCAAGCTAAATGCGCCAAAACAGAGGTTCAGCCAAAACAGATGGCTTTTGCTTCTGTGCTGATGCAGTTCGAATTATATAATCCGGACAATTTTAACACTTTCCGGATTATGTAATCCGAAAACATCATTTCCCACCCCATTTGTTGACTTTCAACGGGGTGATTTACACGTTTCAGATTCTATAATCCGGAAGTTTTCTACACTTTTCAGATTATATAATCCGAATCCATCTATTCATAACTGGCATTATCATCCATCAGGGTGGATGAAGTGCCAAAAACCACGAATAAATCTGGAATTATTATTCTGAAATTAGTTCAGATTATATAATTCGGACAAAGAGTATTTTTCGAAAAAAATAGGGCGCGTGAAGAAAGACATAAGGTGGGAAAAGTAATACTCAAAAACTTATATTATTTATATGACGTTTAAGAAAAAAACTTTCATTACTTTTTTGAAGGAAAAAAACTTCTATTATTGTTTGTTGGTTAAATCTATCCCGGATAAGCCTAAAACCATTTTCACCTAATCTTTCATTTAGAGATATAATAATAAGTGCATCCAAAAACTTATTAAGAAATAAAAAAATCAATATTATCTTAATTATTTTTTTTGAAATAAATCAGACAACCTTCACACGCAACTGTGGAGACTAATCTCTTAAGTCTTAGGAGACATAAATGAGCGACAAAACTCTTTCTAACATGTTCAAGATTGATAGTCTCTTTGGGTTGGCGATGGGAAAGTCAAACCCACATTTCAAGGAGCTACTTTCGTGGAAAATTAAAAGCTTACTTTCCTAGCTTTTGCTACAACGTGGTTTCGTACCGGCGTTTTGAAAAAATTAAGCCATCCCAAACACACACTGAATTCTTAACTCTTTTTTATCTAAGAAATTAAAAAATGAAATAATATCTTTAAATTTTTTATTTTATTTTAAGTTACTTAAGAGGTGTTCTTGATTCTAAAAAAAACCCTTTCTTTCATAAAAAAAAAAAAGAAGCTTTTTTTAATGAAAATTGGTCAACGTAGGTATAAGTCAGTTGTTCGGGGTTTGAATATCAAACACCTTACTAAGAATTCATTTGTTATAGCTTTAAAAGAAAATCACTTTTAAACAAAATAATCACTTTTAACGAACGAGCTCTTATTAACAAAATTAATTCTAGTCATTAGACTGCGTTCTTTAAAGGAAAAAACCCACTTAAATACTTGAAAAAAAAAATTAATGAAATTGTTTTATTTTAGTTTTATTTTTTATTTTTTTGTGTGGTTTAGATCCAGCAAAACCTCAGAAAAATCCCCCCATCTCGATATTCAATTCATAGTTGGAGCCTCCTTTCTCTCCCTTCTCCTACAAAGATGGATTACCGTAACAAAAAGATTCTCGCTCCTATGGTTCGCGTTGTGAGTTTTTATTTCCCTTCTCTTTCAATTCAACTCAAATCACTGTTATTATTTTAAGATTTGAATATACTGTTTTGTTTAGGGCACTCTCCCTCTTAGATTACTAGCTGCTGAATATGGTGCAGATATCACTTATGGTGAGGAAATTGTTGACCACAAAATTATCAAATGCGAACGCCGAATCAACGGTACACTCTTCTTTTAGAGAATCATGATAATTCATATTCATAGCGCGCTATATGCAACACTGTAACAAGTAAAGTTCTAAAGCTTGTAGAATTTAAATTTTGTTTAACTATATAAACCTCACATGATATAAGTTGAAGCTTACGGAAAATTGTGTTAAATTAGTTAATTAATGGCTTAAAGTAGGGTAACTAGGGACGGAACTAGACAAAAATGTTAATGTGGGCGAAAGTTACAACTTACAACATTAATTATAAATAACAAAGATTAAGAGGAGAAAACGTAGAGAAGTGTCTACAGAGACAGAAGCGGAAGCAAAGCTCGGTGGCGAAGAGTAATGGGAGGAAAAATATTTTAAATCAAATATTTTTGGATATTCTTTACTTTCCCCGCAAATTATTGTGATGCTCCATCTCATATATGAATAATTTACTGATATACGGGCCTTGGCAGTAGCAATGCGGATGGATAAGTTAGAAGAAAACAGAAGTTACAAACTAAGGGGGGCTGGGGGTGGATACGAATACGCAAAGGTATAGCGCTCTCAACACTTTATCAGTTGGGGGTGGCGAGAGCCCCTTTTGACTATAACCTGGTTCCAGGTTCCGTCCCTGAGGGTAACATTAGTTGGAAATGCTAGTGTTATGGGAAAGGAAGAACGAGGACATACTTCACGCTGCCTGCTAAAGACTAGTGTTGTTCTAGTTATAGGGTCTTAGATAGGGAAGGAGAAAAGAGAGAGAACTAAATAGGGGTAATTATGTTTTTAGTCTATGTAATGTAATAGTATGGTCTGTTTGGTTTTGAAAGCATTTTCTGTTTTTAGTTTTAACTGCAGACACGCCGCATTGTTGTTTTCACTTTGTTTTACATTTCAAAGTTTTGTACATAATTTGGAGGATGGTATTGCTTTGGTTCCAGATTGAAGTTAGAGGGTTTTAGACAAGGAAGGAGAAAAGAGAAAGAAACCTAGACTTTCGATTATGTTTGATATATGATGATACAAAAGTAAAAGCACCAACCCTTATTTGTACTCCTTTAAAAAAAAACCCTTATTTATACTAATATTAGAATCCTAATTCAAATTAAATAGAGAAACAAATCCTGATAACAACTATGAAGTTTGAAAACTAATTATAAAAGGTAATTTAAGATACTCTAAGTTGATAAAATAATCCCTTGCAGAGAATCTAAAATACTCTGATAATATCAACATGTTATAAGATGATTTTTAATCTTCTAAAGATTACAATTGGTGATTTAGTAAATTTAGGTGAGGTTTCTACTCTTTGCATCAGCATAAATATTTGTTTTTATCAAAAAATTAGGACTTCAAATCCAGTCAATCATTACAGACAGATGTTTTCAAGAAGCACAAAAAAACTTTTTAGCAATTACTGGAAAAGAAATATTTCATTAAGGTAGCACCATGTGTTTGTGCAGTTTATCATCACTGGATACACTAACAAATGTTCTCTCTCTGCTTTAACAATCCATTATCTTATTTCTTGGTCAGAACATCTTGGATCCACTGATTTTGTGGAGAAAGGGACGGAAAGTGTCGTGTTTAGAACCTGTGATCAAGAAAAAGATAGAGTCGTGTTTCAAATAGGCACATCTGATGCCGTGAGGGCCCTAACTGCTGCTCAGTTAGTGTAAGTTAATTGTATATTTATTTTTTCTCTTTGATATTGTGTTTGCATTTATATTTGAATTTTGAACCAAAATAATGACTTATTATTGGTAGTGATGTAATGTACACTTTTCTTACATGATTAGATGCTTTTTAGCATTGATCATGCCTTATAGGTAAAGGTTGATTGTCATTGTTGTTGTTGGATCTTTGTTGTTGTTTATTAATTTTACTTTATTAGAATTGAAAGGCCATTCATGTGATTACATTAAAAACATGACAATCTTAGTTATAGTCATGATGGGCTCGAAGATCTTTTACCTCTTCCAATTCCAAATACACCAATTATTATAAAATTCCATGATGATGTATGTATGTTGATAGGTATTGTAGGCAACCCCTTGGTTAGTCAGTCAGGTAGTTGCGGGCTGTGGTGATTAGAGAAATATAAGGCATGCTGCCAATAAATAAAAGGGGCTGAGAGGTAGACACGAGTAGTCATTTGTTAGTGAATTTGGGCGTTAGGGCAGGAAGGTTGTAGACCCTCAAGTTTTATGCAGAATTGTAATAAACGAGATTTTTCCTACTTTTTATAATAAGATAAGATACCTGGTGCTAATTAATTGCTAACAGAGTGAGAGCTCATCTGGGGCAAGAAATCTGGATTTATTAACCTTTTTTTTTAAATATGAATGAAGGAGATTATTTTTGTCGATTATTTATTTTTATTTTTTTTATCATAGCTGTTCTGGAGTTTTTTTTCTCATTATAATCTGGCAGTTATCTGTAACTGGATCACGACGGTCCCTATATCACTGGGACCATGGTAGATGGACTAGATTGTGCCCGCGCTTGTCTGACACTTTTAAATATGATTGGATTTTTATCCTTCCAACAAATATGACCGAGGTTGGAGTTGTATGGCTGTCCTTGTTTTGGACAGTGTTCGGGAACCTACTGGAAATAGTGCATTGATCAAATAGCAGCAAATAGTTCTTGGGTATATGTAATTCAGAGCATTTTACAGAACCCTTTTCCATGAGGACAAGGTGACAGGGGATAGTATTAATAGGTACTCCCATGGTCATTTAGTAAGTTATTTGGGGTTGGAATAATTAGAGAATTAGGCATGCTGCTTATAAAGAAGAAGAGGGGTTGAGGGGGAGACATGACTAGCCATTTCTGCGGGCTTTAGGGAAAGGAAGGTTGCAAGCCCTTGAAGTTCTGCAGTGTAGTAATCAAGGGGGTTTCTCTACTCTTTGCAACAAGATAGCCAGTTCCCATCAGGTTTTCACACATGCACCGAGGATCCTATACATGAGTGATTCATATGGCTTTTCTAACTAAACTAGCAAATAGCAATTTAGTAAATATTTGTAAGCTGTTTTCTCTGAGTTCCTTAGTAATGAAGTGTTAATTGTGTTCTTTATGTTACTTTGTTGTATGTTAATTTATCTTTATTGACGTTGCAGGTGTAATGATGTTGCTGCAATAGATATTAACATGGGATGCCCCAAGGCATTTTCTTTGAGTGGTGGGATGGGTGCTGCGCTGTTGTCCAAACCAGAGCTTATCAGTGATGTAAGTCTAATAGTTTATTGTTGCTTTGGTTGTGACAGGATACTGGAGGATTTGGACCTAAGCCCAACATCTGTGCTGAACATGAAGTTAGAGTGGAATGCTGATATGGGTAGTTTGTTTGTTAAGAGGGAAATTATAGGGAGTGTAGGGGGGAGAGAAGGAAGTAATACATTCACTTTCATACTATTTTGTTCTTGGGTTCCTATCAGATTGTAATTTTGCAACATGTTTGAATCCTTCCTCTTTAAAAATTCAGATCTTAACAACATTACGGAGGAATTTGAGCCTACCTGTAACATGTAAGATTCGACTTCTAAAATTACCGCATGATACAGTGGAGCTTGCCAGGCGAATTGAGAAAACTGGCGTTGATGCTCTTGCAGTCCATGGAAGGTAATCTCCAAATTTTGTTTCTTTTTTCAGGACCTTTCCAAATTAAGGGGAAACAACCATATGGTTGTTTTAACTTTATAAGAGCTCATTTTCAAATCAATTAACAAAACCTATGAACAAGCATCGTCCTACTACTCGGTTTACGTAGATCAATGTTTTAAAAGATTCACCCAAATTTTATTGAACATGACATCGGCTGAGTTAACTGTTCTCAAATCGGTCAAAGTAGGATTATTAAATTCCAGATATGTTAACTGTTTTCGGACAGCTAAGTTATTCCAAATAACTACAATATGCCAAACTATTGGCACATTTTTGATAGAATATCTATATAATCTTAGGGAGAAAACGATGCATAATAAATTAGCGCGCACACACACACACATATATATAATTGATATTCGTAATTGGGATAATTATGTTACCTTTTTAGAACATTGGCTTAGCTTGTACTATCAATATGGCTGTTAGTGTCTTGGAAAATGACAAAGTAAAAAATCCAATATGTCGTTTGGCGGTTAGTTTTGTGGGCAAAAGCAGAAGTCGCATAGCGGTTAAAATAAATCTTTTCCAAATATAAAAATTAAAGCTGTATGCAAATAAAAATAAGTTGCATAAGAATGAAAAGGTGTATAAAAAGGCTCTGTAGTCAATTGCAATGGTGGCGGCCACAATCACGGCAGTCCATGGCGGGTCTGTGTAGCAGCCACATGCCCACGTGCATTTACAAACAATACACCGCTAAGTTAGATCATGAATTTATTAATCGTTTATCTTTGTTGCCTTAAAATATGCCTCACGTTTTTGTTTTAATCTATTTACAGATATGTCTTAGATAGGCCCAGAGATCCAGCAAAGTGGAGTGGAATTGCCGATGTTGTGTCAGCACTCTCTATTCCAGTTATAGCAAATGGTGATGTCTTTGAGTATGACGATTTCCGACGCATTAAATCTGCTACAGGTATCTGAATTTTTTTTCAAGATTTTAACAGATTTTCAGTTATTTATTAGAATTGTAGAGACTATTCCATGAAACAAACTTATATGAGCATTTTTTAACATAAATTTCAGAAGTATGAGTTGTCTTTTCCTTCATGTTCTGTTGCAACCTAATCTCTGTCCTTTTTAATGAGTTCTTCACAAGTTGCGATAAAAGATCTGAGTAGAAATAACTCAATCTTTTGGAAAGTGAGGGGATGGACCAAAGCTAACAAATTTGTTTGTTCCATGACATCTATATATTGCATATTCCTTGCCCTCTTAGGCTTAGCCTTCCCAACAAACGTCTTGGATCAAGCCGCCACATCGTCTTATTGGTAATCTTTGCATTCCCATTTGTGTAACTTCAACTCAGCCCTTTCAGGGAAAGCTAGTCATATTTTGTCCTCCATATGACAACACTTGACATTCAATGCTAGAGATAGCTGAGAGATTTCATAATATGGAGATGTAGACATTCTTATTTTTCTAAACTATACATTGAATGTAGGAAACAAAAACAATACAATAACTCCAAGGCTGTTCTTATAATATTTAGAATATCCAAGGTTACAAAAGTAACACCAAAGAGATTGGACTAAACTGATCTTGTGTGTGTGTATTTTTGGGGACGCAGTGGCAGTGATGAGGAGGTTGTCAATATTAGGCATGTATGTTGTGGCTTACCGAGGCTGATCATGCTGCTTACTGCAAGTCCCTTGTGAGTCGATAAAGGTAACTTACAAGACTCACAAGTCACAAGTTAGTTTAAAGGAAAGTTAGGCAAGCACACATTTGAAGAATGTCACATAAAGTCTTAAGTGAAGAAAGTTATCAGTTTTTATTGCATTTGATTTGATGAGAATTCATTTTGACCTGGACAATTACTTTTGTATTAAATATGTATGAGAATTGAACTTCTTGTTCTGATCCGATATATAGGCCACTCGTAATAAATGCTAATCGGTCAATAAGGAAATATATGCTTATAAATTAACAATTTCATATATTATTCTCCTATTAATTACAGACCAAATACCTTAAATTAGAGATGTCTACGTATTTACAACACTCCCCCTTAAGTTGGTGAATAGACATCCGTGATTCTCAACTTGCAAGCAGTTGTTTAAATCATTCTGTTGATAATCCCATGTCAAAACATTTGGTAGCTGGTATCGAGAAGGAACTGAAGATAGTTTCTGGCGAGGACAATCATCTCCTCTTTCATCAATGAGGTAGTACAACCTTTCTTGTCCCTTAGCTACTCCAATCGTCCTCCCACAAGATCCTAATATCGATATTGAATAGGAAAAATGCTACTGGATGATTTTGGTCTCTACTATGTTTATGGATGTAGATCGAGTTACTAGAAAGTTTAGGGACAACAAGCTCATGGTTCAATTTAGTGAAGATCGGAGTTCAATAGTTCTGGACCCAATTCGATAAGAGAACTACAATGAAGGCGGCTTCGGAAGCAAAACCCCAAGATCAGGAGTTGTTTATACCATATGAGAATTGAGCTTCTGAAAATTATTCAATAATCTGAAGTACAATCTTGAATCATGATATATGAGCTAAGCCAAAGATATGCTAATCGGGAATTAAGGATATACAATATACTCTTCAGTTACAGATTTATTTTCAGACACCATTCTACCCTTAGAGATATCTGCAATCTGCATATTTACAACAATATATGTGTTTATTTTTCATCATGATAGAGACTGGAAACTAACTTTTCATATTTATTTTCTAATTGACATGGTTTGGCATAAGGTGCTTCGTCGGTGATGGCTGCAAGAGGGGCACTTTGGAATCCTTCAATATTTTCACCTGAAGGCGAAGTTTCTTATGAGGTTACACAAAAAGAATATATTAGGAAGGTAACATTTTTTCTTTGATCAAAATTAACTACAACACAATTTCCAACATATTATCTTTTATCATATGAACTATCCGCTTGTGGGTGTCATGGTCCTAACTAAAAGATGTTGCTGTTTTATAATTTTGATTTCAGTGCATCTTGTGGGATAATGATATTAGAAGCACCAAGCATACATTAAGGGATATGAAGTCACATTATTCCTCTCTTGAAGTCCCCGAATGGAGGGCCGTGGTCAAATCTGAGACCACAGCAGAGATAGCGTAAGTTTATTTCTTTATTGCTTACCTTTATCCTTGCAATATATATTGTGTTGACTTTGAAAAATGTTTGTTTGATATTCACACTTATTGTTTCCAATCACTTTTCTGTGATTTTAAACTGTCATATGTAAACTGATTAAAAAAAATAAAATTAAATACACTAAGTTTCTTAGGAGACTACTTGATCATGGGGTAGAATCCTAGTCAGACTGTTTTAATTTTACTTTAGCCACCCTCTCCTTCCCCGCACAAGGTCTTAGACCTATGTATAATTTGTGTTCAAAATAGCATGTGCATAAACATTATCTGGCATTTGTCGTCAATCCCACTGCAAATCTGCTAAGTGAGGAGGATCTGAAATAAACCTTGCTCTGAATACTAATAAGAAGCCATGAAAATATGGCCTGTCCTATACCTATAGTTAACCTAGAGAAAAAAAATTTCTTTTGAAAAACAGAATTTCTCTCCAACTCAGGATATCAAATGGCGTTGCTACGAAAATGGATCCTTCTTGCACATATTTTTCATGTAACTAGCTGCTGGCTTTGGGATTAGAGTGAATTACCAATTTAATTCCCTAAATTGAAGGGTGCTGTCAATTTAATCTCTAAAATCATTAATATTTCAAAATAGTTTTTGTAATTGAAAATCTTCACTCACATTTGTTCTTTGGAACCACCCAATTTGGTCCCTAAGATTGCTTACCAGGGAATGACGTGATTGGGAATTTTCAAATTCAAGAACTAAATTGTTGTATCACTCTTTTAGGATATAGCAGAAACATATGATTTGTGGTTCCCTACTTACTAGATTGGAGCAACACGTGACATTCATTTCAGGAGATAGATACTCTAGTTGATCCCTTTGTCAACTGGATGTAAAAGTATTTCACCTATGTTTTTTTTTACTCAAACAAGGTCAAGGCATTTCATTAATAATGGAGGAAATACAATCATAAATGTAATGAAAAAAGTTGCAAGGAGCGAGATAGATACTCTAGTTAGAGAATGAGCACTATCACTTGCTGATTGTCTAGCAAAAACAACTTAATAGTTGTTGTACATATTCAACAAGGATGTACATGCATTCACTAAAGACCCGTATTTGGTATAATTAGATTTAACTTTGAGTACATCTTCAATCACTTGCTTACATTCCATCTCAAATATGACATTTGAGAGACCAAAAGAGGCTATCTATTGAGTTGCTTGCGAAAGGCTTCAAGCTTCTCCTTCAATAGGCTCATATTCCATTTTTCCATTCAGTTGCAGCTGCAGCTGCCAACACCTGTTTGACTGAATTGCGCAAACAGAAACCAATTCTAACATACCTAATATCAATGAAAATTGCTGCATCAAGGTTGCATTTCACATAGTCACCACCCATAGGAGCCTACTAATATGCAATGCACTGCTGATGGTGCTGTGTAGGACCTAGATTGTCTCAGGCATGAGCAGTCTGTCCCTCAGCCAACAACTGCTGTCGCTGAGTCACCCCTTGGTCTGCTGTATCATGCGCGTCTTCACATAAAACCATATTACGCTCTTCCAAAAGCTCCATGCCTTGACGGAAAAACATTGTAGCTGGTCCATAGTCAAAAACTCCCTAGATGCGTTTGAAAAAGTCGTCAAAACCATCACAATCAAGCATAATTGCTTCCAAGACTTGCCATAGATTTGATTTCCTCCAACAAGCAATACTTTCCCCATAAACAAGAAAACTATGTCAAGTAGACTCCAAATCATTTGTTTTTTAAAACTAAACACTTTTTATGAAAATAACTTCAAGGTTTTTGTCTTGTATGAATTAAAGTTTAATGATTTTGCTTTCGTGTCTTCCATTATTTTATCTTATTTTAATAATAAAAGTTAGTGAATACTTATTTTGACACGGACACAATACTTATACCGACACATCGACGTCGGTAATAATTTGAAAAAATCAATTAATAGAATGTAATATGTATCGGTGTCTGACACCAACATATGTCAGATACCAAAGACACCATTGCCCAACAGTGTCGATGCTACACATGTCAATAGTACTGTTGAAGCTTATCGGCATCTTCACATTACGTTGAACTTTATTACATGACTGTGCGCTCTTTGATATTTCAGGGAACTCTACGGGGAGCAAGAATACTACCGATTAATAAAATCAGATTCCTACAGCAGAGTATAGATAATTTTGTTTTGGAACACAAATGTTCATGGTGAGGACATGGCAACCCTGGTTTGGGATTATTTGCAAGAAATCATACACAACCCAATTATTTAAAGACTGTATAATTTGAGCTCAACCAACATGTTTGTGATGGATGGAGCTAACTGGATCAGCCAACAAGGATGAATATAGACAATGTTATAGGCTTTGTTCATGAATTGTAATTTTATTTTATTTTACAGAATTGCAATTTTTTTTTGTAGGAAAGTGTCACATGAAATTTTTGTGATTGACTAATTCCTTATTCAACCCTATTTTTAAATTATGAAACCCTCATTTGTTGGTCGGTATAATTTATTTCAGTTATTTTGTTCAACATTCTTTGGTCAATAGACTCCTTAATAATAGTAAGAGTACGTGGATATTTGTGGATAGCTTATTTTGAGGATGTGGATAATACGATGTTTGAATGTAAATTTTAGAACATATTATTTAGTTAGTTGTGTTTTTTAGATTTAAATTGTGTAGACTTTCTCTTTGGTATAAAAAATGTGGAGACTTTTTATAAGTCTATACTCTGAGATGTTATGTGTATCTTTTTCTAAAATACAATTGTCTAATATTGTAATCTTTTAAGTAATAAGTTTGTCTTTTCGATCACTATTGGGTCGCTATTACCAATTGTTGTCTTCCATTTATATACTGGGTTGCGCAAGACATAATTCGTAAGAGATTAAGAAACTCTTTTTTTTTGTTGAAAATATATTAAATATAAAAAAAAAGGTACCGGAGGACATTAGACCTTACCCAGGTACAACCAAGATGGGAATACATCGTAAATAATCGACCAAGTGGACAAACCCTAAGCATTCTAACAAAAAGTCACTCAACACAGGCGCAACCTAGCGAACCCGCATACGGGCGCGAAACTAAGTTAAAAAAAAACATGACGAGTGACCATCTGTAAAGAACATTTAGGGTTTCAATTTGGCAAATGGATTGACCGCCAACACGGTATCAAAATCCAAGTGCCAACAGCTACTTGAAAACAACAACAAGCATATAAGCTCTTTTGAGCGTTAACATTCCGAAATCAGTCACAAGGCTGACACGGATAAAAAGCCAGTACTCAAGTGAAGGCAGACATGAAGCCTTGAAACATGCAGATCTCAACAAATTTGGAACATCAGAGAATCGAAGAGTTCATATCACCAAACACTGCAAGTTTCAAACGCGTAAGAACCCAGATCATGGATGAGTCCAATACGTTAGTAACAACGGACCCTTTCGGGTTAAAAGATTCACTAAATAAGCCACTTCGAATTGAGATCAAAAGTCTGAAGCCACCACCACAGTCACTGATTGAACAGAACAATACAAACATAAAAACAAACAATAAAACACACAAACAAACATATAAACAAACTGCTTAACCATTATCACCAGCAAGAAGAGGCACAACAACCAAATTGCAAAAGCAATCCGACGGCAGCAAAACAACACCCACAATCACAACCCACTGTGAACAGTGAAACGCGACATATGAGAGTTTAAGAAACTTTAATCAACTAAATATATTATGAAGAAAATTATTAAAAAATATTTAGTAAATGTATTTTGTATATTATGACATTAAATATAAATGCCGAAATTTTTAGCTCAACCAGCAAAGCTGGAATTGTTAAGTCGGATGCCGTGATCGAGGTTCAAACCTCATTCATTCATTTATTTGTGTGAATTTTTAATGACTATTGTCATTTCATTTATCTACGTATAAAAAAATATGAAAATTTCAAAATATATATATTTTAAAACTTAGAATGTTTTGCATCGAAGTAATTAAATACAACTAATTTAACAATAGTAAGTTGAAAGCAGATTGTCTCATAAGAAAGAGAACCCCAAAACCCGAGTTCATATTTTAGAAGTTACCTATTTTCAGGTTGAGAGTCGATAAAATCGTGTTCAATCAATCAAATTGCCCCCATAACTGAAATATATATTAATTTAATAATCGGTCCAAATAATCGAAATTTGGATATATCTAGTGGACTTGCAAGAGGTCCCAATTTTTTATTTTAAAAAAAAAAAATTCACATATAATATTCTCTCTAATACATGCAATTTTTTTAAATATATCTAATCTAATTTGGACAATGTGCAGATGTTAATGCATTTTGCAATAATTCCATTTATCCCTGTCCAGTACATTTTATTTATGCCACATGTCATACATCTATGGAGTAAACAAGGGTATTAAATTGAGGCATACTAAATATAAGGAAGCAAAGACATTTTATCTGAGTCAGATTCTCGTATATGTGATTTGGAAATTGGAACTATTCTATTTTAAGACCTTGACCCTAAGGTTAAGGATAATATGGTTTAATCATGTTTACTTTTTCTCTTACCCTTTAAAAAGCCACACTTGGAAGCTACATCATAAAAACATGCTAATGGTTTTCTTTCTTTGCATCTCATTACCCTCTACGTTCTCTCTTTAAACTGGCTCTCATTTCTGGTTCTCTCATTTCTCAACAAGCTCCAAATTCTGGTTCTCTCATTTCTCTACATTCAACAATCTCTCTCACACACATATTTATGTATATACATTTACAAATGAATATATGCATGCTAAGTTATTGTTATAGTTTCTGTAACACCGACACTTCTGATCAAAGATGTATACGAGCAATAACTTCAATTAATTAATTTTTTAAACTATTACCGTCAATGTATCTTTGAATGTATCACAATGTCCGATATCATTGTTTACGTCGGTGCTTTATAGGTTATATAGTTATGTGACACATGCATGTATTGTCACAATTTCATGTAATTGTGGATCATAATAAACCTTACATGGCCTAGTGTCATGATTTTAACCATGCAATGATAGGATTTGAAAATATTACTATATTATGAGTTAATGTTACAAATTTGTTTGTTGATGTGTGTATTGTTAATGGCAGATAATTATCATTAGATGCCAGCAAGTGACAACGTTGCAATGGAAAGTAGTAATGTGGAGAATAATGAGACACATGATAATAATGTGAGCAAACAGCTTTCTGATGATGAAGGAAGTGTTCAAACAGTAAAGGCTAACACCATTGATGAGCTTCACTCGCTGCAAAAGAAGAAAAATACCACTCCCTCCGGATCTCAGGTTGACTTATCTACTCTTCCCGATGACAACCGTCAAAAACAACAACTCCAATCTATAAGGTATTTGTTTGGATCCTCCGTAGCAGCTGCACGATGCTGCTGTTGCAAAGGATCCAAGTATATATGTATTGTTACATTAGAAGTGACCATTGCATTTATGTGTTTAACAAATGTTCATGTGTTTGTATTTTCTTTCCTTATGATAAATATGGTGACATCATTGGATTTCATTTTCATTATGCAATAAAATTTTATTTCTTAATTAGTCACCTCAAAAATGGAAACAATGTGATGAATAGAACCATTTCCTCTTATTCTTTTCCTCCATGTCCTTTCCCTCTAGCTTTTAGGATCTGGCGGTCTGAGGTGTAATTTTTGTTCACAAAGAAAACGTGTTTTAACAAGTTTAGTGTCTTTTATTTTTCTATAATATTTGGTAGGTATTATTACATGCTGGAATTAGGGAAAAAATATAGTCATTTTTCTCTGGTCCAAAATAACAAAATAATTTGACCTAGACAAAACATAATTATCTGCCGAAAATTATGGAATAAAGAACACGTGAAAGTAATAAGATTCATGACAAAAACTATTTGGATTTCAAACTATTTTTCATTAACAAAAAAATTATGGGATGAAAGAACACGTGAAACTAGTCAAATTTTTGGAAAGAGAGACATATATTATAGTTTGAAATAAAAAAATATTCCAGACAAGACATATAAAATGAAGAGTGGTGATAAGTAGATCACCATAGAAGACACACACCTCTTCTACCACCACACATAAATGTGACACGTGGTCATGTGCTCTTCACCATCCCACCTAACACTCTCTTTCACATTGACGAAATTATTAAAATGTCCTTTCGCATGACATGTATAATGGAGGTAGGGAAAAAAGGGTGTCAACGTAATGAAACAAAGACATGGATGTCAACTGGGCAGGGGTTGGGAGTACTTTCTCGCTCCATCGCCTGTATTATTCACATCCCCGCTCTTCACTCTAGGGAGTTTTTCTTCTCTGTCCTCGCAGATGTCCTGGATAGTGTTTAATGAAAAAAAAGTTAATAATAAACTGAAATTCAATCATATAAGTTATTATCAACATGTATTATAAGAAAAATGTTCTCTCCCTAAATTTTAAGCAAATAATAATGAAATGATTAATGAAATAATTGAATTTGTTGAAACAGTGCATCTCTAGCATCATTTGCAAGAGAAACTGGACCAAAAGTAGTGAAGGGAGATCCAGCTAGCAGGTTGGAAACACAAAGGGTTGCTCATGTTCCTCATCAACGTATCACACCCACCATTGCTGTCAGTGACAGTTCCCTCAAGTTTACTCATGTTCTCTACAATCTCTCTCCTGGAGGTTCTCTTTTACTCTTTCTTTTCATTCATTTTTTATATGTACTTTATCATTGTACGTTTTCATCATAAAATAAAATGTACTTGTTGTGTATACGTCTTTTTTCCAACTAAGCTTCTCATCATAGGATAAGCCTCATTCCTTATGTTAATATGATATATGCTATAATGTCAAACACCATGTGTTGCATTAGTATTCATTTGTGTGTTTTAATTCACAAATTGAATAGTATGTCTTACAGTTACAGCATTTTGTACATCAATGCACGGACTGTCTCACATTTTATATTTGAAAGGAGTTGATCAAGTATCATGACATCTTAATAAAAGTCAATGAACATACATTTAAAAATAAATTAATAATAGTCAATGAATAGTATAATCTGAATTAATTTCACTTAATAAGAACGTGTATAAATCAGTTTATTTTGAAGAATAGAGTTTTATTTCAAATTACTATTATTATTTGTTTCTTTTAAGGGAAAAATTATTATTTTGTTAGGCATGTTTTCTCTAACAAATTAATATATGTCCAAAACATTTGATCAATATGCTTAGTCAACAACGGGTTGTACTCTGGATCACCTTAATAGATGGTCTACAATGTATGTCGGCACTTGAAAATCACTAAAAATATCAACTAGAAATAATACTATCTTTCAAAAGTAGAAGCTCACAATCATACTTATCTTTATTTAAATGAGACAGTGACTTGATATTTGACAAAATCAAAAGAAAATGAGAGTTTATTGAGTTGAGTCACTCCTTATTTTTGAAAAAAGTTGACATCAATTATGTTACCATGTCACTCGTTAGAATGATGCTGATCGTGAACTTCTTCCAAAATATACCTTGAGTACATTTTAAATGTTAGTCTATGGCGAACACCTATCAAAATAGTGTACCGTAGAATTTGCCTTAAGTTTAAAATCTACTTATCAACTAGTGACAAATGATGATGTGTATTAGCAAAACTATTAGTAAATGTTAAAGGATGTTGCAGAACTTTATGAGCAAGCGATCAAGTATGAGAAAGGATCGTTCATAACTTCGACCGGAGCATTGGCTACACTTTCGGGGGCCAAAACCGGACGGTGTCCAAGAGATAAGCGTGTCGTCAAGGATGATCTCACTGAGAAAGAGCTTTGGTGGGGAAAGTAAGTATGTTTTATTTAATGTGCACCATATATGATTAAATATGTTATGTATATTCTTTTTAACTAACCTGAAATTTAGTTAAGAGACTCCGAGAGCAATTTTATCTAATATTAATACAAGTCCGTGTTATATTTTTTATTTTTATTTTTTTCCCTTATTCGATGCTAAAATTATTATTTTACTTTGAAGGGGTTCGCCTAACATTGAGATGGACGAGCACAGTTTCATGGTGAATAGGGAAAGAGCTGTTGATTACTTGAACTCTTTGGACAAGGTCATTTCTCACTTTCTCTATACTCCTTTCTTCATATTGGTGCAATTAAGTTTTACTTATCTTCGGATTGAACTCTAGATTATTAGAGTCGTTTTTTTTCTAAGTAGAAAGTTAAGACAAATAAGGAAACAAAATTATTTAGTCTCTGGTGTATGTATTGCACCTTAAGACTCATTTCTTTGTTATCTGTGAGCATTACTAAATATAATTTTTAATAAGTCAGCATTAATAAAATGATTTAAAGTTTGCAACAATTAAGACCTATGGTGCCATGTAGGCTAACATTGCACAATCATATACATAATAGACTAAAAATGTAATTGAGACTGAATTTGAAATAGATAGAATTCTTAAACTATATAATTGAATTTTCAGGTTTTTGTGAATGATCAATTCTTGAACTGGGATCCAGAGAACAGAATCAAAGTCAGGATTGTCTCTGCCAGAGCTTATCATTCACTCTTTATGCACAACATGTAAGCTATTATAAGTTAAGCTAAAGAATAATTTTTCTTCAGACAAACTACTATTTTTCGTTCCATTTTTAAATCCGTATACAAACCAGTTTTATGTACAATGCAGGTGCATTCGACCAACTCCTAAAGAGCTTGAGAATTTTGGCACACCAGATTTCACTATTTATAATGCAGGAAGGTTTCCATGTAATCGTTATACACATTACATGACATCTTCAACCAGCGTTGATCTTAATCTTGCAAGGAAGGAAATGGTCATTCTCGGAACACAATATGCTGGTGAAATGAAAAAGGGTCTTTTTAGTGTCATGCATTATCTCATGCCTAAGCGTCAAATCCTTTCCTTACACTCTGGCAGCAATATGGGCAAAGATGGTGATGTTGCTCTCTTCTTTGGACTCTCAGGTATATACTATCTATATCTTCCTCTAACTAATCATACTCTCCTTTTACTTTGAAAGCCTATAAGTATTTCTCCATTAGATACCATATTGGTTGATAACGGTTGAAAGCGTTATCATAGTTAAATGAAAGTGTCATGCGACTCTCATTTACCTTTTCTTTTTATAATCATGTATGTTAGGTACCGGAAAAACCACTCTTTCAACGGATCATAATAGGTATTTGATTGGAGATGATGAGCACTGCTGGAGTGAGAATGGTGTCTCAAACATTGAAGGTGGTTGCTATGCAAAGTGCATTGATCTCTCTAGGGAGAAAGAACCTGATATCTGGAATGCAATCAAGTTTGGTACAGGTATTACTCTATTAATCTAAAGCTACTTTAATATCGATCTTCATCTTTAGTTACCTCTTATGAGAAATATGCATTTTGATATGTTTTCAATCACTTGCTTTATCAGTTGTGGAGAATGTTGTTTTTGATGAGCACTTTCGAGTTGTTGATTATACAGACAAATCAGTTACTGGTAAGTAATGACTTTATTTTTAGTTATTCACTAAATAAGCGTGAGACCTACCGTGATTTTTAGAAGCTCTAATGTCTAGCTTCTGATCCACTGTGAATTTCCACCATGATCAACTTAATAGTCACGGTTAAGTTCCCTAGGGACGTGAGAAACACTATTGTAATGTGTTTTCAAATATATTCTTAGTGCATGTTTGGATTCAATTTTGGGAGAGTAAAAAGTGATTCTGAAGACTTAAAAATTTGATTTTGGTCTAATTAGAATTTATTTTGCCTCCGAAAATGGTTTTAATTTGAAGTTAGGATTGTAACTTTTGCCTCAAAACATTCCAGCCCTAAGTTTTATTGTTCAACTCACTTTCACATGTATGTATCTAAATGTGATTTTTTTTGACCTAAAACTAACTAAAATCATATGGATATAAGCTATGGTTTATACCAAATAAAAATGTAAGCCATGTGTATATGATGGCGAAAATTGATTTTGATAGAATTGATTTTTATTTTGTTGTTTTGCAATGCAGAAAATACTCGTGCAGCTTATCCAATTGAGTACATTCCTAACGCAAAGTTACCATGTGTTGGTCCTCACCCAAAGAATGTCATACTTTTGGCATGTGATGCATTTGGTGTGCTTCCACCTGTTAGTAAGCTGAGCCTGTCACAGACAATGTATCATTTCATCAGTGGATATACAGCTTTGGTAATGTCTAACTTACTAATTTGCCACTCTCCTATATATAATCTTGATAATATCTATGTAGCACCATTACAAACATCAGACACAGCCTGTGTTGACACGTAGACAATTTGGTTATAATTTGAAAAAACGAATGTGATTACATATAATCATACGTGTCAGTGTGGTAAAGTGTCGGACACTAACACATGTTGGATACTCATACGTGTCTTCAACCTAAAGTGTTGGTACTGCGTTAGGTAATATTTATTCTTTATGTATCTCTCATTAATTCTTTTATGGATCATAACTGAAGGTGGCTGGCACAGAAGAGGGTATAAAGGAGCCACAAGCAACATTTTCAGCTTGTTTTGGTGCAGCATTCATAATGCTACATCCTACAAAGTATGCAGCCATGCTTGCTGAAAAAATGCAAAATCATGGTGCTACTGGATGGCTTGTTAACACTGGTTGGTCTGGTGGAAGGTATGCGTTTTTAGTTATGAATGTGATCATTAAAATGTTGACTTTTTTCCTCTCTTATAGAATCTGAAGTTAACTTGGTTTATGTTTTTGTCAAACTGCAGCTATGGTAGCGGAAATCGCATTAAACTTGCCTATACAAGAAAAATTATCGATGCTATTCATTCAGGAAGCCTCTTGAATGCAGAGTACAAGAAGACTGAAATTTTTGGGCTTGAGATCCCTACTGAAGTGGAAGGAGTCCCCTCAGAAATTCTTGACCCCGAGAACACGGTTAGTTGCTCTTTGAACTCTCTACTATGGTTTTAACAAGTGAATGTGGTAATGTTATTGGCCATGTCGCGATCTTTGATATTGCGGAAAATTGCAGTCAAATACGGCTGATGCAGCCTCAATCACAGTCGTGTTATGGTTTTGTGACAGCATAGAAAATTGTTATGTCGCGGACCAAATTGCAGTTTTGGACCTTTGTTTAAACCCTACTCTGTACATGTTATTCGATTCTATCTATTATCAGTTTTTTAACCTCTGTATATTTTGTTTCATTGCAGTGGTCAGACAAGATTGCACACAAGGAGACACTGTTGAAGTTGGCTGGACTATTCAAGAAGAATTTTGAAACCTTCACTAACTATACGATTGGAGAAGACAACAAATTGACAGAAGATATTCTTGCAGCTGGTCCAATCTTTTGATGCTTAGGAAACTGAGTCACTCCTTCCTACCACACTCTTCCTCTCTTGCATCAAATGCCTTTTGATTTTGCATTTGTTCATTGATTGATTTATTGATTGAATTTCAAGAAAAGGCGATATTTAAGTACAAGATCGCAATCATGCCTGAAAGCTTAGAAGAAAGTTAATGTCTTTTTGTTGCTATTGCAAATGAATTTCTATTGTCTTTTTGTTTTTAGTTTGGCAGAAAAGTTGAGAGGGATATTAAAAGCCAAGGCTTGCTATAAAATATGTTTGGAAGCAATATCTATTTATATATCTATCTATCTTTTCAGACAGTTATTTCTAACTGATTGTTATTAACTTAGATTTGTCAATGATCTTTGAGACTTGTTTTAAAAACTAACATTGCAAAGCTTTAGTTCTGCAAAAGTTTTTAAAATAATTCAACATTCTTTCATGTATTTTACAGTTTATTTCAGGTTCATTGTAGAAACCTTGCAAATATAGAAGATAAACTGTAACACAATTAGTCTTTGGAATAATTCATATTTGATAAGACTAAACTAGAAAAATAACAACAGAGTATTAGAATAATTCATATTTTACACCCCTTACATCAAACATTCAATCTTCTTCAAGTTTCAACACTTAATCACCTTCATTTCATAAATCAGCACCTATGCTTATATATGATTACAAACACTCCTAACAACTTAAGCTCTTACCTAATGATAACCCCAAGTACTTGCAAATATCACCTCAATGATTAAAACTTTCATGATCTCAGCATCCTTTAGATCCTATTGATTTGTCCACATATAAGAATTTTTGTGTGTGGACATTGCCTATATATAAGAATTATGCGACCACAAGTATGATAGTTCAGTATTCTACTCTTTTAGCACAAGCCACCAACCTCTCAATACCAAATCCTTAATATTCTAGTTTAGTATTTCAGCATTTAGCATGTACTGGTGCTGTCATCAGCACCTGTCAGCTGTACTATGTTACACAAGAATGCTCTCAGCCGTACGTACATCATATACACCATTCCTATATCCTTGGTCTCACCAGTCAAAAAATCTCACCCAAGTCTTCATTCTACATGAGAATTACCTTTTGTAACAACACACCTCGTAAAGCAACGGGAAGAAGAAAAGGAAAAGCACTCACTCCTGCAGCATTGCACCTCCAAAACATGTTCACATATTTCCAAATCAGTCTTGAGATTACATTCCTATTTTCCTGAAAACTTCAACTCCAAAATATACATTGTCGCCTCCGCTTCATTTTCAGCACAAACTTAACATTCACTTGCCCAAACACCTTTCTGTCTGTGCATGTTCAACCACTTATTGGTTGTTACTTGCAGTTGCTGTTGGTTCGTTTTGTCATCACGAAAAAAGACTTTATTCATTGTGTTTAAGCGTATTTCTGATTGCCTAAACCTGATTTTTGTGGTTACCAAGTTTGCTACAAAGTGCTGGGGCTGTGGCTCTGGCTCTGGCTCATTTTGGTAACTATAGTGTTTGCTTATCTCACTCAATGAGATCATGGATTTTAGATTCTAGTGCTTCTCATCCTATTCCTTCACTTGTTTCTAATTTGTTAGCTTCTATAACATCTCACTATATTAGAACTTCCTAAGTCAATTCTAAGAACAAACTTGATATCTTTACTAAATCACTACAAGGTCTTCAGATAACTTATATGGTCAACATGATAGATACTTATGATATATATGCTCCACCTTGAGGAGAATGATGCGATATTGATATTGATTGTAATCAAATTTTATAGACAACAATTGCATTTAAATTATACCCTTCACACATAAATACTTCTACAATCCTTGCTATTAGAGAGATATTCAGATTGAAGTGTTATATTCCAATTAGATTTGTGCCTGTTTGGTGTACAGTTGAGTTGACGCAGTCGTGCGGTGAAAGAGAAGCTAGAATTTCCCGCTTCACAAAATCGCGGTAAAAGCAGCCTTGGGATGCGAGAATTGCAATTCTACCGCGGAACCAAATATTGCATTAGGATCTGAATATCATAACTCTTAGAGCCATTCTTTAAATAGATTCTTTATAAATAGGGCAAAAACTTTATCTAGCCTGATGGTAACTGATTCTATACAATAAAAACAAAAGACTCTTCAGTGAATGTATTTCCAAGCCTGATGCATGATTTCGTCATTTATGAAGGGATGCAAAGACCACATTTGGCAGTAGTTTTCCAGTTCTTCCGTTGACATGTTGAGATCTAAAGCAGAGACGATCCTTTCCTGCAACAAAATGGAATATTTTAAGAGTTCTTCATTCGACTGACAGTAAAGTTACAGACAGATTTTTTCATTAGTTTTACCTGCATCAAATAATCTTGTTGGACCATTTCGTATATGCCAACCATAAGGAAAGCTAAACTTGTATAATCAGTTTTTTCCTTACTATTTGTAGCTGTGACATCAGTATTTCCAGAATGACTGCAAGTAGCCTTTTTGTCCTGAGTAAGAAGCAATTGCTAATCTAGTGAGCTAGAAATCCATAATTTCCACTGTTACATTCATATCAAAAAGCATGTAAATGATGCACAAATCTAGTAGCGGTGTATAACTTCCCAACCAATTGCTAATCTAATGATGCATTTTATTCAAAAACATTTTGACAATCTTGACATGTCTCTATCAGTATAAAGCTTTAAATCAGATAATGCATGTTAAAAAGAAAGAAATTGCATAAGAAATACTCTCAACTCAAGAATTAATAGTATTACCACATCATTATCGAGTCGTAGCTCATTCAATTTAACATCAATATCAGGATCTGAAAGGGCTGATAACTTTGCATGCATTCTTTGTGCAACATTTGTTACATTGGCCTTTATATCATCAAGTTCATCAAGTACTACCTTCACTGCAAGACATAACTGATCAGTTAATTGTTAAACTACAAGAAAGAAGGCAGGATCACCAAGATGGTTATGACATAAGATTTACACCCAAACAATATAGACAACACAAAATTCAATAAAAAGCTGGACTAACGACTTATTCTTCTTATCTCGTATATTCAACCCCTGGTAGTATAAATATGTTTGTGTGTGCGAACGCGTGCCCATAGCAGTAAGTAATCAACCATATAAAAAAAGTCATACCTTCTCTAATTAGGTGAAGAAGTCCTTGTTTAGATGAGCCCACTTCCATATGCATTTTTTGCCATATTGTAACAATCATATAGTCAGGGAAAATAAATAGTAAAAAAATTAAATAAGATTAAAAAGGAGTATTAGTTAGATGTCAATATAAGAAATAACATGTTTCGTAATGAAACATGTTGCCCCTTCCTCTAAACTACTAACAAATAAGAATTGTGCTTACAATTGGTTGCATTCTGGACAACATCTTTCCGATTCTTACAATCAAAGTTGATATAGGCTTTAAGTCTTTCAGTTTCATTAGCTTTGATGATACTGTTGACTAATTTAGAATTTTTGTCTATAGCAGGCTTGCGAATAAACTCTGCACGACAAAAGCAAAAAGATAAAACATCATTGAAAAGATAGCATTATTATGATTTTACACTAACTCCTAACATATGCTAAACAAAATTCTGAAGAATACCTAATGCTTGTTGAAATCCAGACAGTAGCTTACTTCCAGCAGTTCCCAACTCATCAATCTTTGTAATCCTATCATAGAGTAGCTGTTGAGAAATATGAAATTATACAGATATATTCTGTGATAACACAAGTACAAAATTATGCTTTTGTAGCACTAATTCCAGAAAAAATAAAATATTTTATATAGAGGTTATTGATTACTGTTTACATGGTTTGGAGTAGGTCTTAAAATCCAATTTTTCGTTATGTATTTCTACAAAATACAACATTTATCAAGAATTATACCTGATGCTTAATATGTTAGTATTTGCAAAAAAAATAGTACTTTCAAATAATTTATTTTATTATTCATATCGACATGAAATTGATTTAGTGTCAGCAGCTACTTCATGAGCTTCCTAAAAAACTACCACACTAGCACTGACAAAGACAGAGTGGCACCAACGCGTTGACACCAGTAATAATGTGAGAAAATATAAGTGATTGTATATAATCAAAAGTGTCAGTGTCATGTTGGAGTCTGTCAGCGTCAGATAACCGCCATAAATGCTTTTAATCTGAAGTGTCGGTGTTTTCAACCAACATATTCCAAAGAAATATTCAAATTTGAAGGTGCAATGCATATAACTTATTTACCTGATAATCAAATAAAACTACCATATATTACCAATTATTTCAGGAAACAGTAAAAAAGAATACAGTTGCAATTACCCTGTCATGAAATCTTTGAATTTGTTGAAAATTTCTTTCTGAAAGTCAGAAATTGACTTGACTTCTTCCATGCTTACCATTCTGCATTTTATATGAAAAACTATTAATAACAGAATAGCTTATTATATGTGAGAAGAGACACTACAAAGTACAAATACCATTCACTATCTTGATTTAGCTCAGTGTTTTCAAAACCGGACCAAAGAATAAAGTAACTGAGTACATTGAAGAAGAAGTGTCGTTGAAGAGAATACCTGGGACGGCGTGGGCGTTGCTCGAGGGGGAAGCGGTGGCAGGAGGAGTCGCACGACAGAGTGGAACAGTGTTGTATCGCGAGGGAGAGGAGAGAGACAGGAAAATGAACTAGGTTATCTCATTTTCAAAAACAATGTTTTAAGATTTTTTCTATTCACACCCTCCCCTTAAAAATGGATAGCAATCGGGTGACATAGAGTTTGGTGACATTGATGACATTCATCAATCACAATATCATAATGCTTGTTTAAATGCTTGTTTAGGAGAGCGAAACACAAGCATTGTGACATTGTGATTGACCAATGTCACCAATGTTACCCAACTCTATATCACTCAAATGCTACCCCTTAAAAATCCGGTCACACTACAAAATACTCTAAAGTGGGTTTAATCAAGTAAATTACATTAGAACAACACAAAACAAAACAACATACATAATATGACAGAACAACACATACAAATTTTTAAAATGTTGAACAATTTTAAGACTTGTATGATGTTTGATAGATAAAAAGATTATTTTGATGTTTTAAACAACTTGTACTTGAGATAAAATAATTATGACGTGATATTGTGATGTGGTTTAATGAAGCACAAACATTAAAAGTACAAGTTATACCATTGAGTCTGCCTTTCAATAAACTACGTCACAAATTTGGGATTGAGCAAATGGGGGCAAGGGACTACACAACTATACAAAATTGTAAATGTACACAAACTTTAGTAAAGTATATGAGTGTACGTCGTTTAAATTGAATTAGGTCAAACTAAAACTTGAATCATATAGGTACTTCGGTTTAAGTGAAGTAAAATAATCATCAGTTATACTACTAGGCCAATTTGACCATATCCACTAATTTTTGAGTTAGGTCGAGAGAGAAATTGTAATATATAAAAAGCCATATTCAGAATATGAATTCTCCACTTATTCACCGTAAGATTTTTTTTGTTAACCCTTCCGTTCCTAGGAAAAAGATGTCTTAATAATCCGAAGTTTGGTTAAGAGATAAATAAAAACCGATCAGTAATTATTCCACAAAATAAATCACTAAGCCAATTTCTAATCACTAAATTACTTAATTATTTTGGTAAAAAAAAATTCACCAAATTACTTAACCAAACCCAAACCAAAAAAAAGTAGTCACTTTTCGATCCATGCTGAAAAAGGAGTGAGTGTGGCTTAGAGCTGCCTTTTGTGCCTCTGATTCCCAATCTTCCCTTTTCCAACCAATCCATTTCTTACTACATTTCAACCACATCTCTCCTTTGTCCTCATCTCAATCATCTTGTGGCTCTCTCATATTCAATTACCCTTTTTCTTTCATTTCATTTCATTTCATTTCATTGTCTTTAGATTCTTCCACGTCACTATAACCCATCTCTTACATTCTGCCTTCTGGGATTTTGTTCATTTTTCACCTTCCATTGATTGATTGATTCTTTTGGATTCTGTTCGGTAAGATTCTAGCTTTACCTCCAAGTTATTAGGAATAATGTGTATTCTTCTGATTCCATTGTTTGAATGAAAATTAGTGCTTTAAGTTTCATTCATGGTTTTGAATTGTGACCCTTAACCAGAATTTGCCTGATATATTCTATATTATCAGTATCATTGCTCGGTGTCACTTTTGTAATGCAATTGTTTTAGTGTACGAATCACAGTGTCAGACACGAACGCAGACACCATACTGACACCGACACATAGAAACTTGTAGTAATTTATTAACATGAAAAAGATTGAATGTAATCAGTGTTAATATTGTGTTGGCATCAAACTCTGACACATGTCAGACACTAGCGCTTTAATCTGAAGTGTCGGTGCTATATAAACAATGGCGGAGGCAGGGAGTTTAAGAACCCCCTTAACTTTGAAAACTGCAAATATACCCTTATATATTTTGCATTTTCAGCCTCTTGAATATTTCTTTTATACCACTAATCCAAAAAGCTCAAGAACTCAATAGTTTGAACCCCTAAGCTAGGGTTATTTTCGGATACACAATTTTAAACCTTGGATTGAACTAAAATCAATTACTTTTTTCAGTTTTTTTTCCTTTGTAAATAGATTATAGAGGTATTGATTTGATTGTGCCTAAAATAAGACATCCTGCTTTGCTTGAGCAACTGTATGTCAAACAATCTGTCACTGTTTTTTGTAATCTACAAAAAACAAATGAGGGTGGAAGGTTGAGTATTTTCTTGTTTGACGTATCAAAATCTGAACCAGAAATTACTTAACAAACTTTCAAATTCTTTTTTGTTACCGATTCTTTTCCGGTGTCATACTTGTATATGGACTATTATGTACCTTGTAAATCTATAAACTGAGAATCTTATCCTTCTTAAGTTATGTCATGGTAAAACAAATTTTGATTTGATCGCTTTCACTTGTTATCTTGTATCTTTTCATCAACTGTATATGATTGAGCCCTCTTAAATTTGTTTTAGACAACAAAATTGGATATGTGATAAAGCAAAAGACTTCAGCTTGTCATTAAAACTTCATCGAGCTTTGCTACGGAAAAACTGAAGCGGTAGTATGCCCCCTGCTAAGTTATTTATTAATAATTTCAGTTTCAATACTTTACCATGTGAAGTTTGGCTTTCTTTTTAGCACTATTTGTTCCCTGAAAAGATATGTCTTGAACATAAAAAAAAAAAAAATGAAATTTTCGATAAGAAAACAAAGACACCAAGTTTCGGAAAAAGTAAGAATTCCGTCAGAACTAAAGCTTAGTCTAAAGATGTTTGTTCTGATCTTGTGTAATTTTTAAAGGGAAGCTTTCTCAAGGATCATAATTCATACATTTCTTGTAATAGTAATCTGACTCCTTGTTTTCAAATAGCCGTGGTATAACGTGGCAGGATTTTAACGAACCCGTATTGTTCCGCATGCGATTTAGTACAAAGTGTTGTCAAATAATGGCTATTACAACGTTATTGCATTGTAACGTAGCAAAATTTAATCAAACTGCTATTTTGCACGATCTGCGATTGACAATACTGATTTGACTTCACATATTTGATTATCCTAATCCTTTGATTCCCTCTTTGGAAATTATATTTTATAGATGGGAGACGTGGCTAAGGACCTAACAGCCGGTACATTTGGAGGGGCTGCGCAATTGATAGTTGGACATCCCTTTGACACCATCAAGGTCAAGCTCCAAAGCCAACCTACACCACTCCCTGGTCAGCCTCCCAGGTATTCTGGTGCATTTGATGCCGTCAGGCAGACGATAGCGGCCGAAGGTCCAAGGGGTTTATACAAAGGTATGGGCGCCCCGCTTGCTACGGTTGCAGCCTTCAATGCTGTCCTGTTTACAGTTAGGGGACAAATGGAATCATTAGTGAGGTCCCATCCTGGTGCTGCCCTCACAGTGAATCAACAGTTTGTTTGTGGAGCTGGAGCTGGTGTCGCTGTTTCCTTTCTTGCTTGTCCAACTGAATTAATCAAATGCAGGTAGGTCAGCTGTTCTAATTTTCTTCCTTTTCTTTCAATCAATTTGTATAGATTTTTAACGTTCTTTATTCTCTTCCCTTTATTAAATTTTCATTGATTTTTGATCTCTTTAGGAAAGAATAGAACTTTTTAATTTTTATTTGTTTCTCTATAAACCATCCTCTCATAGTTGACATAAACCAGATTGTCATAAGATTGGTTATCAGTATCTTCCGATAAATATGAGGCGTATTTTGATTTGATTAAAAATTGAACCCCAATCGATACAAATCCTAAGTGTCTATCTATTTTGCACATGTATTTCGTCTTGAATTCCTAATGAATCTTACCTAAACTTAGTGTACTCATCCACTTTTTATTTTAATTTTGAATAGTCAGTCACTTTTCTTTTGTCATTTGATTCAAAACTTAATTCTTGAATTATTTTGAAATTCATACATGATATATCAGCTCATGATTTTGCTACGTCACTTGTTTTTTTACGTAAAATGTCTTATTTTAATCAGTAATGTATCATATGATTCATAATAAGATTCGATTAACGTTTCAGAAAATAGTTCTTCCAATTCACAACATAAATCTTGATTTGATAACCATGGTCATAAGAATAAACCGAATGAATTCAGCAGCAGATTAGTCATATGATTAGCTATTGCTTATGATTTTTCATATATTATTTAAACACAGGTACTCTCTCTGATACTCAAACTATGTATCAACTTTGTACTTAATTTTTGGTTTCATTATGAATATCATTAGGTTGCAAGCACAAAGTGCACTTGCTGGCACTGGAACAGCAGCTGTGGCTGTTAAATATGGAGGACCAATGGATGTGGCCCGACAAGTTCTCCGATCAGAGGGGGGCGTGAGAGGTCTTTTCAAAGGCTTGCTTCCCACAATGGGACGCGAGATACCTGGAAACGCTATAATGTTTGGTGTATATGAAGCATTAAAGCAACAGTTCGCAGGCGGGACAGATACCTCTGGCCTAAGCCAAGGTTCTCTGATTGTTGCTGGAGGCTTGGCCGGTGCTTCTTTCTGGTGCATCGTTTACCCAACCGATGTTATTAAAAGTGTGCTTCAAGTAGATGATTATAAGAACCCTAAGTATTCTGGTTCATTTGATGCTTTCAGAAAGATTAAAGCCACTGAGGGATTCAAAGGCCTATACAAGGGTTTTGGTCCTGCAATGGGCAGAAGTGTTCCTGCAAATGCAGCATGCTTCTTGGCATATGAGATGACAAGATCAGCTTTAGGATGATAAATTATTATGGTAAAACTTAATATCAAATTTTTCATGGTTCTTATTATCCAAAAACAAAAACAAAATCTCATGTTTCTTTCCACTTTTGTTCCCAAAACTTTTGCAGTCCATTAATTACCATGTCCATATGGCCACACATGCTTGTCGTTTGTTATTGCTTGAACCAACATAGTCATTCTTTAACATTATTGATTTCTATCTTAACAAAATATGTAATATAGTAGTCATTTTATATATGCTAAACTGTGCCTCTTTCATTAGGTTTGAGTATTTTTAAATAATTTTTACTATTAAATTTTCTTTTATTTTTACTATTCCATTCATGGAATATGTCATGATCCATGCAGTCCAGATTTAGATTGGAGTTTGGACCATGATAAGTGCCTCCTACAAGCTCAACTGGTTTTGAAGATCAATATATTTGAGTTAAGAGATAAGAAGAAATAAATATTTTTCTAATATTTTTCTACTCACATATTGATAAATTATAAGTATTCAAAAAAAATTCATCAGAAAGTCTTCAATATTTAAAAATCAATATACAATTTTATAATAAAAAATTTGCTTATTTATTTTTTAATTATAGTTTCTAAAGACAATATATCAATTAACTTTTTTTACTAGGTGGAACAATTCTTTACTAGTTATTGCATGCTTCTCTTCTTCTTCTTCAATGAAAGAACCTTTCGATCTCAGGAATTGGTTGAACATAATCACGGAGATTTCGGGTTCTTCGCATTCAAAGAATTAGAGAATCCAAAAGTAACAAAATAAGAGAAAAAATTCAGTCTAACCGATACTAAAAAGTTGATTAATATTACTAACTCCCATCAACGGCGCCAAAAACTTTATAGGTTTCCGCAAGTGTATGGTTATATTGAGTAGTAAAAATATCGATCCACAAGAAGTTGAAGTAATTACCAAACTAATTCTCAGTTTTGTTTAGCCGAAAAGGAATAAGTTTTTGAGAGTAATGTTTGTTTGGTTCAAAATTAAGATTTAAAAAGCATCATGGGATTGTTGATTTCATTGTAATGCTAAATTCTAAACATTCAATTGGTATGTCATGTTTCCTCTCGGTATACATGAACATATCTCAACAATAATCACATCTATTCTCATGGTTGATTATCGTTGAAACCCTTTGAACACAACCTTATTGTCTCAAAAACAATCACACCTATCTTTGCAGATTTTTTGACAGACTTGTCTAATCTCATTTGTTCCAATATCAAACTTCACCTCTCGATCCTTCGTTTGATATTTTAAATTTGATTCAATAACAATATTAAACTTCACCATTCGGTCCTTCGTTTTATATTATATATCAAATTTAAAGACGATAAGAATAGATTAGAAAACAATTTTATATAAAATAGAGTCTAGACTTGGGCTGAATAGGATTCAATCAATAGATTATTCCGACAATCCTAAGACTAGAAAAGTATACTCACTAATGATCATTCTGGACAAGAGATTAAAATAAAGAGACATGAAAATAAAAGCATAAAAATCAATGACTGGAAATGTAAAGTTCTGGAAAATAAAGTGCATAAATGTAAAGAGCAAGAACTATAAAGTGTAGAAAAATAAAAACTAAAAATTTAGAACAATGTAAAACTTTGATTCTTAAATTAGAGTAAGTTCACAAACAATCCAAGATGTTTTTCAAGTCTTATATGAGGCCTATTTAAAGTCTAAAATCATAAACAAGTTATTAAATTCGATTTAGAAGCCTTAAACTAGAGAATTCCAAGAGTTTGTAACATCTATTTTTGACTGCAGAGGACGCACGGTCGTGCTTGTGTTCAAAACTATTGAAATTTTGCAGACTGGAAAGGACGCACGTTCGTGCTAGGTAGGTGCATAGACCGTGCTCAACTTTCAACAATTTTGCCTGGTTTTTCTTCAAACAGGGTGCATAATCGTGCTCCTTAGGTGCACAGTCGTACTCAGTTTTCAGCATTTGAAAATTCTTCATTTTCTTTATTATTTTATCTTGAAAATGAAAACTAACGTTTTGTAATAAAATAGCTCTAAATTAAGACAAAAGTTCCACAAACATTATTGAATTCAAATGCTAAAAATACTCTAAATTAAGATTTATCAATTATTAGTTATAATTCTACATGGACTTGTTACAATATTGACATTTAATACACTGGTTAGTTTGGTAGTGTTGGTTTGGAACTATGGAGTTTCTTCCTCTCAAGGTGTTTCAACTTTGATTTTTTTCGATGCCAATTTTTGTGGGTTAATTTGACTTCTTAAAAAAAAAAAAAATCATGTTACCAATTTTTCAATAGAAAAATAACAAAAATAAGAATAACATTGTCAATAGATTTTCCAAACCCGTGATGGCTTTTACATTTTCTTTAATATTAACACAAATAAAATCTAAGTTTTTTTTTTCTCAAGTACCCTAATGAATTTGTGTTGTGAAAAGTCTTTGCTGATTGTTCTTGGAAATCCACTATAATAGCTTTAGTTCAAAGTCCTAAGTGAACAACCTTCGGTTCGCCGCCTTGTCAACTAAACACTACCCGTGAATTTCTATCTAAGACTCGCCTATATATGAGATCCCATCCCTTTCTCCCAATCACATAACCTGTGATTTCAACAATGATTACAATCAAATAGGAGAAACACTCCAATAAACCAAAACCTACTCTTGCTAGAAGCACTAGAGCGGTTTACAAATACAACTCAACTAAATAATCAAGCTCAATGCATCAAGGTTATACAAAGAGAGACTCACAAATAACAAGGACATACACGGAACCCTAAATGACTCTTTTCTCAAAAATAACGGCTTCGATAGTCTTCACAAGGTTTGAGTCTTCCTTTATTAAGCCAGAGAGTGCATGGGCTTGTTCTTCAATTGGGGTAAACAATACAATTGATCCAATAGAGTCTTCAACTACAATCTTCTAGAAGCAAATATAATGTTTCCTAAATTGTTTAGGACATTAACAACTAAAACACGACAATGCACAAACCGACATAGACAGCTTCTAGAAACACACGCCTCTTGGAGCACAAGTTACATGAATCATATCTTCAATCAAATCTTTAGAGATCTCACGTAAAAACCAATTCTTCCAAGAACACGAAATAAAGCATAACACCTTGAGACAAAATGCCGTACTTACATGTCTAGGACATCTGGTCCAATATCTGGCTAAAACTTCTTATTTTAACAAAATGCAGCCAACACAATATAAAAACCCAACAAAACCTATTGCGGTCACTTGTTCCAATGCTTGGGTTTGTCTGGATTTGGTCTCGGTTGTTGAGCTATTGTTTCTTAATCCAAAGTGTCTATGATGTTTTGGACTGGTAGACTAGAAATGAAAGCGGCTAGGAATGGTCGTCAGTTTGTTGTTGTTTTGGTAGTAGATTGTAGGTGTTTAGATTCGTTATGGTGTTGGCAAACAGACTTACTCGACGTAATCAAAATCTAGATCCGGTGTTCATCAAGCCACACACCTATATATATATATATATATATATATATATATATATATATATATATATATTTTGTAATTTGGTTTCACATTGTGACTCGTTGCTCTAGATTGAGATATGTGCTTCTGTATACCCTTTATAGTTGTTTTGTTTTACTCATTTAGGCTGTTTTTTTCTTTCTTTTGTTTATGTTGGGTCAGGTTCTATGTTCGTCCATTCTTTGGTGCTTTTATATTTAAGATGTTACAGATCCATCTACACTATATTTAATTAAAAAAAAACCCGATTCTTCATAAAGTAGATGGATATGTTGGCACTAGGCCAGCCTCAAGCTCAATCAGCGGATCACCCGACCAAATTTTATTTGAACTAAGTGGAGAAAAAGATTCAATTAATTATGGGTTTTCTTTTTTACTGTATATCCCATGTTAAAATGTGGAAAATTGTTGTATACATATTAAAGAAGGCTGAAACACACCAGTAAATTACTCAAATGCCTCTCGGCAGTTAACTGCCGAATTATGAAACTGGCGGCAGTTAACTGCCGAGGAAAACTTCGGCAGCTAACTGTCGATGATCTGTTATAAGAACAAAACAGACATAGGAGTTTCCAAAACTCCATTGTTGTGTTTTTCATTCTCTTAAGTGCAATTTTTAGCCATTCCAAGCCAATTTCAAGCACAAAAACAAGTAAGTTTTTTGAATTGTTAGAATTGTTGTAGAATTATTAGAATTGTTAGGTTTAGGTTTTGATTTTATGATTTTAGGATAGTTTAGGCTTAGGTTATAATTGTTAGAATTGGTGTTAGAATTGTTTAGGTTTAGGTTGTTATGAATTGTTAGAATTGTTATAGAAGTTTTAGTGAATTGTTAGGTTTAGGTTTTGATGAATTGTTGTAGAATTGTTAAAATTAGGTTTTGGTTGTATGATTTTATGGCATTATTGTTTAGTTTAGGTTTTGATCGCAATTTTTTTTTTATGTAGATATGTCTCAGAATCAGGGTAACGAAGGTGATGAGAAGAAGAAAGAAAAATCGTCTATGACATGGCACGAAATTGTTTGAGATGGTTCTGTAAAAAAGAAGGATTCAAAGGTGCAGTGTACAACCAGTCGAGGTTGAGGAGGAGCGGGAGAACATGTTATTTAGGTCCTCAACCAAAAGAAGGTGTCCAAGGACTGTCGAGGACAACCCAATTGAGATAAGCGACGAGGGAGATGATTAAATATTGTAATGGCTTGTAATAATCTTGAATAATCTTGGAACATTTTGTTATTTAATAATTTTGTTATTGAATAGTTTTGTTATTGAATAAATTTGAAGATTTTGAATAAATTTGAATCTAAATTGCGTATTGATTAAATTCGAAGCGAAATCGCGTATTGAATAATTTCGATTAAAGTCGTGTATTAAATAATTTTGAATAAAGTAACAGATTGAATAATTTCAAATAAAAGTTACATTACATTACATAAAGTTTTTAAATATGTCATATCATTACATTACATTCGGGTAGAGCCTTCCAACTACAACAATTGTCTTACCTCTTAAATGGGGTAAATTCAAACTTGCTAAACAACAGCTCTCAAGCATTCATCCGACATTTCTATTGTTCCATTCAAAAGATTAAATTATTGTTAGGCTTGGTTTAAATGATGGTATTCAAGTGTCAAAAGAATGAGGTTCATTCCTTGACACTTCAATACCTTCATTTAAACCAGCCTAACAAGAATTTAATCTTTTGAAAGGAACAATCAGAATGTCGGGTGAATGCTTGGGAACTGCCGTTTAACAAGTTTGAATTACCCCATTTTAGAGTAAGACAATTGTTGTAGTTGGAAGGTGCATTCCCTACCTAATCACGATCTTCTGGCAGAATCAAACTTTTGATAATATCTTCAGTTGATCTCAGCAACGTTACACGCATAACGATCCACTGTAACATGTTGTGCTCCCAAAACATGCTTTTCACGTCCTCGTCGTTCGTTAATTCCACCCAACTTAATGATATTCCCCCCTCGTCGAGCGTTGGACGTTTATACCGAGCGTATTCCACCCTCCTTGTGTCTCCGGGATTGACTCCTTGGTTGAATTCCTTCAGTTGATCCTTGAGACCTCTTAACGTGACACCAAGGCACCGAACCTTCAACCTCTGAGGTTCTCCACCGTTTAATTGTGCATGAACGTCGAACATATCGACCATTGTTCAGATCTATACTATAAGAAATTAAAAACAATCAATGAAAAACTCATTTGAACATTTCATCAAACACGTGGAGTGCAAATTATACATAAACCCTATAAATCATAAAAATAACCCTAAAATGTTTTACTCTAAAAAAAACATAAAGAATGCAAAAAATATAACAAAATTTTTCTACTTATATCCACTCTTAAAATAAATCATATACTCTTACATGTAAATCTACTTAAAAACTAAAATAGAAAAATTAATATAAAACACCAAAATTAAAAATAACCCTAAAATTCTAAACTATAACATAAACATCATGCAAACATTTTAACTAAATTAATCAATTTACATCTACTCTAAAAATGAACTATAACATGTAAATCTACTCAAAAATTATAAAAACTAAAATGTAAGTTAATAGCATTATGATTACTTACTTGTAATTTTGTTGAATAGATTTGGTTGAGATTTTGAGAGAGATTGGGAAAAATTGAGGAAATTGTGGTAGAATGAGAGTAATAATGGATGAGAGAGCTTCTCCCAGATTTGTATCAATACGTATCAGCAGTTAACTGCTGAAGTTTTCCTCGACAGTTAACTGCCGTCGGTTTCATTCATAATTCGGCAGTTAACTTCCGTCGGGGCTTTTCGTCCTTTACGTGTGTTTTTCAGCCTTATCAAATGTGTATACAACAATTTTCTAAAATGTGGTATAATCAGCCCGATCCATTATGCCAAACCTGTTTTGAAAATTCTTCACATGGGTAGTGTAACGCCCCAATTTATTATTTAATTATTTTTGGTTGAGTTTAGAGTCTTTTATGTGACTTATGTGATTTATGTTGTTTTATGAACTATGTTGTTGAACCTTTTTGGATTAAGACTTTCCTTTAAGTTATTTATGTTGAGGCCGTAGTGCCAAAGATTGTTGAACAAAGTTGTTGATTTTGAAATAATTTTCCGCTGCGATATAAATAAATTTTTGACAGGGTTGTTTTGATAAATAGTAACTTTGCTCTATTTATGTTTTAAAAGTAGTGTGACATTCCGTTTTACGTTGAATACTCTGATTATTTGTATTATTTACATTGTTGGGAAAACGGGGTGTTACAATTAGTATCAGAGCAGGTCGGTCCGTCCGGCCAAGTAGTTTAGTCGCGTAGTGTCGTATGACAGTTTATTACTGTCATTGTGTTGACCTGATTGTTGTTTGTTTTGTAGAAGGTACATTTTCGAGGACGAAAATTTTATAAGTTGGGGAGAGTTGTAACGCCCCAATTTATTATTTAATTATTTTTGGTTGAGTTTAGAGTCTTTTATGTGATTTATGTTGTTTTATGAACTATGTTGTTGAACCTTTTTGGATTAAGACTTTCCTTTAAGTTATTTATGTTGAGGCCGTAGTGCCAAAGATTGTTGAACAAAGTTGTTGATTTTGAAATAATTTTCCGCTGCGATATAAATGAATTTTTGACAGGGTTATTTTGATAAATAGTAACTTTACTCTATTTATGTTTTAAAAGTAGTGTGACATTCCGTTTTACGTTGAATACTCTGATTATTTGTATTATTTACATTGTTGGGAAAACAGAGTGGTACATGGTACATCATCGTTGTTTTTATTGGTAGAGGTGCCTTCACCAGACATGTTTTTCTTAGATCTTTTCCTGTTACACTGTTAAGTGTTATAACAACAGACCAAGGCTCTAGATACCAATTGAAGGTGAGAAAAACACAAGAAGGGGGGGTTGAATCGTGTTTTCTTTTTCTTCTTTTTCTCCTACTGAAGTCACTAATCAAAAGCAGATAGAGTTCAGCTTCTGAAGTGATAATCAGAATCTAAATGCAGCGGATAAAAACACACAGAGAGAGAGAGAGAGAGAGAGAGAGAGAGAGAGAGAGAGAGAGAGAGAACAAAGACACAAAGCAATTATACAGGTTCCTTCCACAAACCGGAAGTAGTCCTGTCCCCCTTGCACTTCCAAGGAGAGTTCACTAAAAATGTAATATTTGATTTCAACTGCTCACTGCTACAACTAGCAAGAGACTTCAAATTACTCAAGCACAACTGCAAGAGATTTCCTATGCTCCTGAACTAAATCAAGAGACTTCCTATGCTCAAGCATAATTGAAAGAGACTTCTTATGCTCATGCACACAAGGAAGAGACTTCTATTCAAACAGAATTACAAGGAAATTTGTTTGAGGTTGAACACTTGATATACAATCAGTGGTGTTCACAATACAAATCAGATACAGACTCTTAAAACTATAGAATTTCTAAGATATGAACTTTGATAAGAAATTCTAAGTGAACTTTTGATGCAGACCAATTTCAGCAGAGTTTTGGCACTTGTAAAATTGTATGAGTCTTGCATAACCAAACAACAGGTTTTCACTCCTTTATATAAAGGTGTGAAAGATACGTTGGAAATTGCCAGCGCATCAAAAAGAGTCGTTTGTAGCTTGATCAGATCACCAATGATCTTTTGCCTGATATGGTTATTGTCCTATGAAGGATCAATTTCAAATTCATTCCAAGTCTAAAGGGACAATGGTGCAGGCAGCTGTTGTTCTTGTCCTATTGCAGACATAACTTAGATTAGTGGAGATAGTGGTTGTACATTTCATACAATTGTACTTTGTCAACTCTCTCCAACGAAAAAGCATCCAATGCCTTCAAATCCATTTGAATTAGTCGTTGCTTCATTCTTCCAGTCTTCTGCAATGATGGACGAGATTAAATCATTTGAACAACCTTTGAAGCTTTAATTCTCTCAGCTTCTGATGATCTTCAGCTCTTGATGATATTCAGCTCCTCATGAACACAGCTTCTGGTGATGTTGCTTCTGATGACGTCAACACTTCAGGAGCACTTTGTCTTCAGAACCTCTTTTCTTCAGATGCTTCAAGCTTCCTTCTTGTTGATTCCATTGCTCTCATTTATTCTTTCAAAACCTATGCTTTAAAGAGACATTAAATTTTTGTCTTTGGTCCTGCATTCTTGAACAAATATTAGCATATCCAATTGACAATTTTTAATACCTTGTTATCAACAAAACTCAAAGGGTAATGTTAAACACATTTTGTTCCAACAATCTCCCCCTTTTTGATGATGACAAACATTAGTATTTAAAATGTTCAATTGTTGTTAGTCTAATTAACACATTGGCTTTAAGGGTATGAGGTTTGTAAGCTCCCCTTGAGTCCAATAGTACTTTAAGGTGAGGTTTGTAAGCTCCCCCTGAGTTCTATCCATGTTGATTAAATTTACCAATAAAAACGTAATAACATTCAAAATAATCTCACATTAAAATAGACTAAGAGATGAGAAGAAGGTCTTATTAATTTAACTTGATTAGAATTAAATTAATGGGGCTCAGAGCCTATAAATACTATACATCTACTCCCCCTTTTGTCATCAACAAAAAGATAAAATAAAGACAAAAAAGAGATGAGAAAATATTGTGAGAAAATTAATTCAAAATAAGACAGATAAAATCAAGTAAAAGTGAGTTCAGAAGCACAGAAAATGAGTTCAGAAGCATAAACATATTCAGAAGCAGAAAATATTCAGAAGTGCAAACAAATAAAATAAACAAGCTAAATGGTGTGCAACTAAGGCTTGACTTGTTTCTGGATCATATCCATCAGATCTCTGACTAAGCTGTTTGTAGTCTCTAATTGCTTCTTCATCTCTTCTCTAAATTCATTGTTGCTTATGATAAGATTGACTTCTCTCAATCTTGTTTCTTCCAACTGAGCTTCTGTTTGCCTCTTGAACTCAACTAGTAGTAATCTTTGCTCTAGGAGTTCCTTCTTCAACAGCTTGTTCTCTTTCTTTAGCTCATAATCATACTTCAACTTTTCAAGTATTGGAGAATCTGTTTGGACTTTTGATGAGTAAAACCGCAAGTGCACGGTTCTACCGAAGTAGTACAAAGAGTATCGTTCCGACAGGAAGTTATGAATTCAATTAACTTTTCATGATGGTTAGATGAAAGTTTCAAAGGTTAAAAAGTTTGGATTTTTAATTAAAAGAAAATAATAAAAATAAAAGCGCCTTGGGATTATTGGTTCATCTAGATGACAAATCCTTCACAAAACAAACCCTAAACCTAAACTTTATATTCAACCTATTTTCTAAAGACCAGTTTCTCTTAAGCGTATCAAAGCTTCTTTCGAAGTGCAGTGAGTGTGTTCCTCTAGCAACCACGCCTATTCTCATGGTTGATTGCTATTAGAATCCTTGAAGAACAAAACTTTATATGTATCAAGGTTTGCTAGACTATTCTCATGTTTCGCAACCCTTGTCTAATTTCACTTGTTCCAATATTAAATCTCCGCTGTCGCTTTATGAATTGATGTTTGAGATGATGAATTAACAAATACTAACCCTCCGTGGTCGCTTTATGAGTTTGATATTTGTTAATTCATTATAAAAACGGTGAATTAGATTAGAAAGTAGATTTATATGAAATTAGGGTTTATGGATTGGTTTGACTAGGATTATGTTATTAGACTCATCCAACAATCCCAAGACAAGAAGAGTCTACTCACTAACGTTCCTTGTAGACATAGAAGAGAAGAAGAAGAAGAAGAACATAAAATAAAGGTGAACTTTTATTCAAAGAAACAATTGTCACTTATCATTTCCAAGAACAAAAGATCATTTCAATGACTTAAGCCCTAAGAAATATAACAATAGAATGTTCCACAAGAAACCACGGGCTTTTAGGTCAGAAGTAAACTAATAGGTAGCTTGTCCATGAAGCAGAAGCAGCAAAAGAGCATCCTGAAGGTTGGCACGGTCGTGCTGCTGGTGGCAAGGGTCGTGCCAAGTCTCTGACTTAGGGAGTGACATATTTTTGTCCCATATTTCGTATTTTCATCCCGAATCAGCTCCTAATCCTCTTTCTTTTGTTCCTGAACTATAATAACTTGCAATTGAAGTAAAATAATTTTAAAAAGGAAATAATATTAAATAAAACGAAATCAAATCTAAATAAAACAGACTCAAATAATATATTAAAAACACTAAATTATTGACTCATCAACTTTTAGCTTAGATAACCATTTGAGATCCAGATTCTCAGAATGCATACTTGAAGAAATGATTTCAGAAGCATCCAAGAAGATAGGAGTGTCTGATATGTATAATTTGCTTTTCTCCTTCTTCCTGTTGGTTTCTACATGCTCCATATTCTTGACAACTTCTGAAAACCATTCATTGAGAGATTTCACAGCTTTATCATGTGCTTCCAAAGAGGTCTTCTCAAGCTCACACATGACATTGTCTACTCTGATTCTCAGTCTTGTCCATTCATCTACATAATCATTTTCATGGACAAGGTTGTTTCTGGTCTTCACTAACTTGTTCAAATCCTTAAAAATGTTCTCACACACCTTTTGCAATATAGTAGAATCTAGTAAAAGGGTAGGAGGGAATGAGACATTTGTGGTTTGGACAGGTGGACAAGTTTGAGTGGAAGATGAAGGTAAGTCTATGATGGTTGAAGTGCTGACTTCAATAGCAGGAACATAGGGAAGATCATGAATAGACTCTAGAACAAAAGGTGAAGATGAGCTTAAGGGTTTGTTTAGGAATCCAGGCCTAAACCATTGTGTAGGTTGTTCATCTTCATCAGAATCTGATGTGATCATGAAATTAGGTTCTTTGGAGTGTTCTTGTGAAGGTTGAGAAACAAATGTAGCTTGTGAAGGTGGAGCTACATTGATGGGTTGCACAACAAAAGTTGATTCTTCTGATAAGGAAGGATGATTATCAGAAGCATGTTGTTCTAGGATGAATGTTCTTTTGTTGGCTAGGTTTTTCAAAGCAATACCAAAAGATATATTAGAGTGTGTTGCATTAAGATGATATGGTTGAATTTCAGGGCGAATAATCAAATCAGTACAGGTATTTGAGACCATTTCTAAGATAGGTTCTTATTGTTGGGGGCTTTCTAAAGTAACTTCATCAGAAGCTATTTCAGAGGCTCTTTCTAAGCTTGGCTCAAAACCTGGTAATTCACCTTGATAGTGATTAACCTGTTCATCCAAAACAGATTGCTCAGAGGTTTGGGTAGTTGGTTTGGGATGATCAGCAGGTAGTCTTGCACAAACATCCAGTCTCATTTGTGACATCTCACCTATTCTTTCAAGAACAGATGAATACATTGGCACATATGTATCATCATCATCAGGCTTTTTCTGGTGTTTGGTGGATGGTGATGGGGATAAGGATTTTTGTAAGCTTGCATAGACTCTACTCAAAGGAATATTGTCTATGTCTGAAGAGGTTGACACTGAGGTTGAGTGAGAGGATGAGGTTGAACTAGATTCTATTTCTATTATATTAGAGATGTTATTTGAATCAGTATTACCTCTAGTTGCTTCTGAAGCATCAACTTCTGAACAAGCAGCATCCTTCCTCTAAACATCTTAAGCAGCTTCTAACACATACCAGTCCTTACCTACCAACTGTTGAAGGTTCTCTATTAGCTCAATCACCTTATGAGCAGCTTCAACTGATGATTCCTTCAGCAACACTTCAGCAAGAACTTCAATTTCTTGAGCAATTTCAAGAGCTTTTTGCAGAGCAGCTTCTTCTGCAGTTCTCTTCCTTCTGATCTCTCTTGTGACCAACCCAGTTGCAGCTTCTATACATTCTCTTTCTTCTTCTTCTATCTCATAGCGTGATTCCTTCAGTTTTCTGACAGCATGCTTCCTTTTCTTCTTAGGAATTGATGGTTGAGGAGGTAGAGGCTGTGAGGAACCAACTGATTTGCCACTTCTTGTCCTCTTGTTCAAAATCCTAGCGGGTTCAAGGTTCAGAAGTTCTTCTTGAATAGTTGGCATATCAGAACCAACCAACTGTTCTTGAGGAGCATCTCTTGTTTTCTTGGCCTTCTTTTGTTGAGGTTCGGAAGCTTCTTGATCATCAGCTTCTGAAGTTGCATTCTTCTTAGCTTTCCTCTTCTTGGAAGCAACTGGAGGATCTTGATAGTTTCCTCCAAGTAGCCTTTCAGTGCTCATACACATAATGAGCTCGAACATCTGGAGGATCTTGCTTGCAAATAGGAGGGAAATTATCCATCAAATTTGATAGAATGTTTGACTCCTGTAAATCAGTATCCATTTTGATGACTGTTTTCACCAGACACATGTTGTACAGAGTTGAGCCATTTATGTACTTTCCAACCATGGTTCCAAGCTGGTTATCATCAACAACTTTTGATATTTTGAGGACCTTCAGCATTCTTCCTTGATGGAATATCTCAGATAGCAATCTTCCATAAGGCACAAAGGTTTTGTTCTTTTGCTGGATTTGCTCCAATGCCCATAGCATGTGGTGGAAGATGTATCTAGGCAGATTCACTTTATCAAAAGTGATCAAGTAGTGTAAAAACACTTTATGTTCTAATGAAAGCTGATCTACACCTCCTCCTTTGGGTAGAAAACATTCTTGCAACAGCTTCTGAAGAACTTTTCCATATCACTATAATTTCCATCCTTCTTGCCTTTGAAGAGAGATTGTCTTACCATTGATATCCAATCACTAGTCTTCTTATTCAGATTCCATTGAAAGGCTCCCTCAATAGTTCTTCTGCATATTTTCCCAATCACTTCCTCAGTAATGTTGATTGGAATCTCCATTACATTAAAACGAATTTCAGTTCTTTTAAACTTCTTCAATCCCATTTCAGCCCTTGATTTTCCTTTTAGTTTAGGATGGAGCAAAACCATGTGATCTTCTTCAGCCTTTGTTGCATGTTTGTCGTAAATCTCAGCCCTTACCCAGAAGTACTTTACCAGGTTTTTATATGATTGTCCATCCAGCATTGAGTAGTACCCAGATAAGTCTTGGAATCTCAGATAGCTTGACAAGTCGCAGTCATGATGAGCAAGTGATACGAAATCCACCAGATTCTCCACTTGGACTTTTAACTGTCATTCTTCTAGTTTCATTGATCTCCCTTTTATCTGATATGAGTCACCAGTAGCTACTTGATTGGAAGTTCCCTGATTTGAACTTGAAGTTGCCATTTGATACTGATGAGGTTTTAGGGTTCTAAGGTTTTGATTTTTGAAGAAGATGAAATTTTTCGCAAAGAATCGGTCTAAAATCAGAAAGTGTAGGAAGTGAAGTGAGTAATGTGTGTTTTTGTCTAAGTATTTTTAGCAAAACCGTTTGCAATTCAGAAGGGGACAAACAAACACAACATTAATGACTTAGGGCACGCGAGATAGTACATTCAAAGCATAAATTCATCATTGCCCTCTTACGTTATACACCAATACACTTAAGCCACGTCAGAAGTTCTTAGAGTAACTGCCAAGTTAGTGGGACAGGTGCTACCAAAAAGTAACTACCAACGTTTCCACTAACTTTGCTATTTAGAAGTAAAGAGTCCAGCTTCTGAAGTTATAGTGCTGACGTCATCTTCAGAAGCACATTTTCCTCAGAATCTCAGTCAAGAGCTTCTGAACAACTTCAGAACCTAACTTCTTATTCGGAGGCAAGCAAATTTAATCAGACACAAAGTGCATGTTCAAATTTTTCTTTATAAAATCAAATCTTTCCACAGTTAAAGGCCTAGTAAATATATCAGCCCATTGATGTTCAGTATCAATGAATTGTATATCTAAAATTCCTTTTTGAACATAATCTCTAATAAAGTGGGGTTTGATTTCAATATGCTTTGCCCTTGAATGTAGAATTGGATTCTTTGACAAACAAATAGCAGCAGTATTATCACAATAAATGGGAATACTATTAGCATTAATATGATAGTCTTCCAACTGATGTTTCATCCAAAGTAGTTGAGTACAACAACTTGCAGCTGAGATGTATTCTGCTTTTGCTGTAGACATAGCAATAGTTGCTTGTCTTTTGCTCGCCCAGGATATCAGATTCTCACCAAGAAACTGACAGTTTCCACTGGTTGATTTTCTTTCAATCCTATCACAAGCATAATCAGCACCACAGAATCCAACCAACATATAATCTAAGGATTTCCGGTAGAGGAGTCCAAGATTAGTTGTTCCTTTTAGATACCTGAAGATTCTCTTAACTATAGTTAAATGAGATTCTCTAGGATCTGACTGAAATCTTGCACATAAACATACACTGAATAAAATATTTGGCCTAGATGCAGTGAGGTCTACTAAAGAACCAATCATACCTCTATACAGCTTCTGATATACCTTTGATCCAGTATCTTCTTTGCTTAAGGTGCAGGTGGCATGCATTGGTGTGTTCGTCCCTCTACAATCATCAAGCTTGAACTTCTTCAGAAGCTCCTTAGTGTATTTTGTTTGATGAATATACACCTCATCTTTGCTTTGATTGACTTGAATCCGGAGGAAGAACTTCAATTTTCCCATCATGCTCATTTCAAAGTCATTCTGCATTAACTTTGAAAATTTCTTGCAAAGAGATGCATTAGTAGAACCAAATATTATATCATCAACATATATCTGCACAACAAGAATGTCTTTCTCAAGAGTCCTTCTGAAGAGTGTTGTGTCAACTTGACCTCTTTTAAAATCATTT
>Ga0228710_1000650_pt1 | contig 46327 bp, 22 predicted proteins | sample MedpolnodulmetaG_FD_177995 | JGI IMG/M metagenome (GOLD analysis project Ga0228710, IMG submission 177995) | Root nodule microbial communities from Medicago polymorpha collected in Santa Monica, California, United States - pink nodules | ecosystem: Host-associated > Plants > Roots > Nodule... | reverse complement strand
TTTTTTTTTTTTTTTGAGTAACATATGTAATCAATGTTGTAAATATTGTTTATATTTCAAAAGTTCTTCAAATATAAATATTGGTTACAACATTTTTATGTAACCGTTGTTAATTGTGAAATTTTTATTATTACAATTTTACTCAAGTTATTTATTTTCAACGGTTCTATATATGCTAACAAACCATACCTTTAATCACTCTATGAGCTGGTTATCAAAGCATATGCATGTTTTCATATAATATATAGGTGTCTTTCTAAAGAATAAGTTGACATAATCTTAGCAACTGTTGACTCTTTCACAAACGTGCTCATGAATTGCCATGAAAGAAACTTATACGGTACACTCACAAATTGAGGTGTATCGGTATACTTTTGGCAAATAAGATTAATTATTATAATTATAAATGATATAAAATAATTTTTTTTTTCAAAAAACAACTTATTTAACGATGAATTTAAGTATTTGGTATACAAGTACACTCAAATTATTGAGTGTACCATATAATTTAATGAGGGAACTTATACGGTACACTCGCATATTGATGTGTATTAGTACTCTTGTTTTTAAAAATTTTAAATTAACGATCATTTATGAAAAAAATAGTTATTTGTCGACATTTATTTTTTTAGAAAATATCATTTCACAAGAAAAAACATAATTTCATTGTTTATCGTAAAAATTAAACAATATTCTCTATTGTGATTAATAAAAAAATTAAATTTTATTTCGTCAATACTTTTGGTAAAAAATATTTAATTATTATAATTATAAATGATATAAAATAATCTTTTTCTTCGAAAGAAACCCATTTAACAATTAATTTAAGTATTTGGTGTACAAGTACACTCGAATTATTGAGTGTATCATAGAATTTGCCATATATATATATATATAGTTCTGAGGAGCACATGTACTGTACAGAAAATCTGATAATCAAACCTCATGTACAAAAGAAAATATCTCTCTCTCACTCTTTCAATTCTTTCTGGGTTACACATCCTGTCACATAATATCCCTTACGAGTTCTAAGTCCTCGATATGTTGGGAATGACCTGTTAAATCCTAAGAGATTAGTGATCTATACGCAACACGTCTTAGATCATCTCACTGTTTTTGTTTTGCAGGTCTTTGTAGCATTTTAAACAACAATTAACAAATCAAAGTGCATATTTCAAGATTAAACAAATTTAATTACTTTTTAAACATTACTATCATGCATGCATGCTTTTGTACGTTTTTTTTCTTCTTAATTTCAAGGCTTAATTGATCTGCCGGTCCCTTAACTTATTTCTTTTATTCAATTTGGTCCCATAAGTCTTAACATTCTCAAATATGTCCCTTAACTTATTTCTTTTATTCAATTTGGTCCAATTTTGATAATTTTAATCCCCTAAAAAAACAGACTGTTGGATTACGAAGGTCTATCAGATTTTACAATGTATCACCAACACCTAATTTATTTACTTTCTTCTTCTTCCCTCATCTTCATCTACATTCATCCTTCAGCATCTTCATAATTTTTTTCTTCATCATCTTCATAAAACCCAAAAAAAAAATTCTCTCTCAATTTTCCTTTCCTTTTCGGATCAAACAAACAAAAATAATCAAAATCGTCCGGTGTTCATCACATAACCTCAAGAACACACCAACAATTCCCAAAATTCATTCAAAACCACAATTTCGAAATTCATCCACAAACAATCACCAGCCGTTCAAAAATCACGCAAAAACTGATTTGAAGGGAGGAAGAAGGAAAGAACAACAATCACGCAAAAACACCATCAAACAACTGAATCATCCATCAAACCGAACAGATCGGAAGAAAGAGGAACAGAACCGAGCCAACTTTCGAAGAACATCAGAGCAGAATCCGAAACAGAGAAGGTAGTAGATTGTTTGTTCTTCTTCCTCTTTTATTAAAAATGATTTTCGAATTTTAAAACCTAGATATAGGATTATTTTGAACCTTTTTCGAATTTGTGAAACCGGATTTGGGTTTAGGAGAGAAAAGGATATTTAAAGGTGTAAAGATTTTTGAAAAAAAGTGGAGTTTATAACTCCGGCACGGTGCTGCACCACCGACCACCGTGCTGGAAGGTGTTCGGTCCGCCGGAGAAGAAACAAAGAAGGGCGGTTTTGATTTCCAGAGAGAGAGAGAGTACTGAGCAATCTGTTTTTTTTAGGGAGTTTTTTTGTTTAAGTTAAAATGAATTTTATGCAAGCCAAACTCTTTTGTACTCTCATGAGTCATGATAAAACCCTACCCATGTCCAAAGAGTCGTGATAAAACTCTTTTATACTCTCAATTGAGAGAAGATGATGAAGTTAAAATGAATTTTTTTTTTTGTTTGTTTGATCCGAAAAGGAAAGGAAAATTGAGAGAAGATTATTTTTTTTTGGGTTTTATGAAGATGATGAAGAAAAAAAATTATGAAGATGATGAAGGATGAATGTAGATGAAGATGAGGGAAGAAGAAGAAGAAAGTAAACAAATTAGGTGTTAGTGATGCACTGTAAAATCTGATAGACCTTTGTAATCCAACGGTCTGTTTTATAGGGGATTAAAATTATCAAAATTGGACCAAATTGAATAAAAGAAATAAGTTAAGGGACGTGTTTGTAAAAGTTAAGACTTATGAGACCAAATTGAACAAAAAAAAAAAGTTAATGGACCGATATATCAATTAAGCCTAATTTCAACGTGGACAAAGACAAACCTACGCTAATAACCGGAGTCAACTGCACAAACAAGGTAAAGGAGATAATCAAAAGAATGAGAAAACGCAAAGAAATTGAGGATAGGTTGAAGATATAAGTCATCCCACGATATTGAAATTAACATATGACATGCCAGTAGTCTAGCTAAGACAATTTATAGTCGTGGTATTTAATTAATGTTCAAGAATATGCTGGCTATATGATATGGATTCTTCATCTTGAATTTTCATAACACTATGCAAGCACTGAAATCTCCCTCAATCCTAAGTTTTTTGCCCATGTGGTTCACATTCAAGTTTGATGCAAAATCACGCTGCATTGACTTTGATCCAATGCCATTCCATTCAAAGTTACATCAAAAAATCTAGCTAGCATTAAATTGTTATGTACAACTGTGAGTTATATGTCCCACATCGGATAAAAGAGTAAAGGTTGAACACCTTATAAGTAAGAGAACCCATAAACTCATTGTCTTAAGGTTTTGGGTAAGAGTGTCGCGTCTTTCTTGCTTGTGCGGTTGTTCTAGCCTCGATGTGGACGGTCCTCCTGAGCTCCCCTCGTGACCTAACAGTGGTACTGGAGCCCCGTTCGACAAAGGGTACGACCGAGGCAGCCAGTCCGTTTGCGCAGAAAGCAGCAACGGCGGTACAAGTAGTGTCGGTCTGTTTGCAGAGAAACCATCAACGACGATACAAGCAAGTAAGAGCTTCCGCTTGAGGGGGAGCATGATGAATAGATGGACTCACACTTGAGGGGGAGTTGCGTGCAAGTGTGAGTTATATGTCCTACATCGGATAGAAAAGTAAAGGTTGAACACCTTATAAATAAGATGACCCATAAACACATTGCCTTCCCTCAACGCCTAACATAAATTTCAGCGTCTGGTAATGCGTATTCATAAGACTACTTAAATTAAAATATGGTTGAGGAGCTGAAATTAAAATATGTGAATCTATAATATAGATATATGATACACCGGTCACTATTATAAGCAAAAATTTACATTTTAGATACATTCATTTAATAATGTATATATGATATATGCCACGGTTGATAATATCACTCCCTCCAATTCCTATTATAAGTATCAATGTTTTATATTTTGCAACCCTAAAAAATAATTATTTAACTACTTCAAATAAATTTATTTGTCAAAAATTGATAGAAACATGAGTGTCAAAAGATTATCATATGATATATTGATCAATTTATTTCATCTTATTTTGACACTTCTAGTCTCTTCAACAACTACAAAGAGAGTTTTGTCAAAAGGAAGAAAAAAAAACTACAAAGATAGTTTTGTTAGTAACAAGTTTCATGCAAATGATTTACTTATTTGCTTTTGATAGAGACATTACTTATATATCTAATACAAAATCAAGTATAGATAAATTTCACTCCTTGAAACATCGTTGAACTCAACCTAATTAGTGTTATTATTTGTTTTCATGTTGTTTTAATTTACATGTATGTATAATATATTGTGCTTTTTATTTTTGCTTATAAAGTTAATCTAATATATTAATTCTTAAGAAGTAATAATTTTTTCTGTTTGTTTGGCCCCTTTTTAATCTATTGCTAGCTTCGCCACTGCATACATACTTGTGCACACATTATCCCTTACAAAAAAATGTGCACAAATTATTTATCCGTAGATGTAAAAAGTTGCTACAGTTAACTAAAACCCTTGGATCATAAATAAAATTGATTTACGAGCAATTCATAAATTCTCTTTTGGCCTAGTAACCAACTCCACGATAAGATTTTATGCAAAACAATGCTACTTACATCAATCAAATTCCCTCTAAAATAATTTGACTGTATTAATTATTTATATAATATAATATTTATTATTTGATTCAAGCGTGGTTGTTAACCAATATGAACCAATCAAACCATGAGAAATACAGACACAACGGTATTTTTCATTCTCTTTACGACTCTTTCTTTTACGGTGTGTTTGGTTGTGAGAAAAAAGTGTGAAGAGAGAAAAATGTGAGAAAGAGTATGAAAAGAGAGAAGTATGTGAGAAATAGAGTGGAATTAACATATTGTTTGGTACAAAAGAATAAAGAGAGAAATAGAAGAGAAAGAAGTGTGTTTAATTTTGAAAAGACCAAAATATCCTTACACAAAAAAATTAATGCACAACTTTATTACTCAATAGTAAGGGTATAATTGATAAAGACCCAAAATCATAATGGTGGTTTTGTTTCTTCGCACCATTGCAGAGAAAGAATTTTGACGTGGGGTCCACTCAATTTTAATCTCTCGCCTCTATTTTGCTCTACCAAACACCATTGATGGGACATTTCTCTCCATCTTCTCTCCTTTCAACTTCTCTCGCCTCTTTTTCTCCTCAAACAAACAGAGCATTAATGTTAGCTTATTCGTAATCTCGTAAACTCAGTCAAAGGAAAATTAAGAAATAAAATACAAACGGAAGAAAAAATAAACTCAGATTTGTCTTTCATTAACCGTCATGGTCCGGGGAACAACGTCACATGACGGTTATGCTGGAGGTCATGCATAAACAAAGTAAAGGTGATTATCAAAAGAAAGAGAAAACGCAAAGAAATTGAGGATAGGTTGAAGATATAAGCCATCCCACAATATTGAATTAACATATGATATGCTAGTAGTCTAGCTAAGACAATATATAGTCGTGGTGATTAATTAGTGTCCTCCTACGAACTTTCGATGAAATTTCATACAGAAAATGCCACCAATTATTAACATTAATGTTAGTATAATATATCTATCAATACAATTACATAAAGAGAATTTAAAGTTAACTACCAATAACTATTTACATTTCGTCCCAAATTATATATCGTTTTAGTCGTTTCACACATTAAGAAATGTAATTAATTTTATATAAGAAAGATATATTATGAGTTGTTTTACAAAATTGTTGATATGCCCCAATTTAAGTAGAAATCACACTCCAAAATTTAGAGGGAGAAACTAGAAATAAAAGAAAAGAAATTCATTATATTTTTCATTGATTCTAATCCATGAGACATACATTGCTTATATAGACTTGTGCATACCCATAATAAGATAACTACAATGGCTACACAATATCACTGCTTAGTAACTAACTAATATAATTTGACCAAAAAATCTCTTGTAGAATAATGAGTCATACTACTAGGCAAGTAACCACATTTATATTCCTTATTCTAAATATCCTATTAATTGTCTTTAATAAATAACATAAAAAAGAAAAAATAAATAATTGAAAAATGAAAGAGTAATAAATAGTTAAGGATATAATAGAAAAAATAACATTAAAGTTTTATTGGAATTGTAAAACGACTTGTAATTTGTGGGTTTTTTTTTCTTCCAAAAAGGCTTATAATTTGGGAAGGTGGAAGTATTTTAGTAGGTTCTTTTTTCGCTATGGCTTTTTTAAATTTAATTTCACACCATAATCAAAGAGATCTTGGAATAACACCTTCGTATATTCAAACTCATTGGTCACACCATGATTTGAAACCAACCTCCTTGTCCACACCATGATTTGAAACCAATTCATGACCTATCCCAAAATAACCGATCTTTTCATTTCAAACTTTTTTTCTTCCAATTGTAACCTCTAATTAACGTAACATACATCACTCTCAACACAACATCTTTTTATAATGATAAAAACATCAATATTTAATTACGGTACTTTAGTAAAAAAATATTATTTTCCCTTTTATTTATACAATTATAAAAATAAGTGTGAAATGCCGAACTATATCAATTAATTAGAGATACAAGGAGTACTATTTTTTTTTTTGCTAAGCCAGGAGATTGGACAGGCATCAGGGGGAAGCAACGACATCCCAACTAGGTTGGCACCCTGCAGAACCCCCATCCTATGCCGCCAATCTCAAATGAAAATTTTATTGAAAAAAAGGGGAAAAAAGGTACATGAGGGGGGACTAGGCCAAAACCCTCAAAGATGTAAACAGAAACAGCAAAAAAACAGAAAACAGAGAAAAACAGAAAACAGAAACAAGAAACATCTGACTACGACAACCTAGAACGAGGGAACCCGGTCCTGTCGAAGAAGAAGTCAGTCTGAAGAGGCTGAGACAACACCGAAAACCAATCATTGCCTTGTATCGAATGACCCAAATTCGCAAGGAAGACCGCACAACAATTACCCTCCCTATAGATGTGAGAGGTGATAACCTGGATTCCTTGGGAGCAAGCGTTGTGCCAAGGGTTACGAAGTAAAACCGGGACCAAAGACCGGTTTTTAAAGACCATCAGAGCACTTGTCGAGTCACTCTCCAACCAAACATTCCTCCAACCGTGTTGATCTGCATACTCCAAAGCAAGAAGGAAAGCATACACCTCCACATAAAAAATTGTATAGTGGCCGATGTTACAGGAAAAAGTGCCTAAAAGGGACCCGAGGTGATCACGGAACAGTCCGCCACACGCAGCGTGGGTACCGATCAAAGAGCCATCTGTGTTCACTTTTATCTAGGGGGTCGTGGGGGCCTTCCAAGGAGTACTATTTAAGAGGCACAGGGAGTTCCAATAATATTACACTTTGAATAAATATTCTCTCTAAAAAGGTGGCTAACACTTTACACATATTTAGGCAACGATCAAATTCTCGACATCCCTGAAAACCGATGCCTAAAGGTTTAGACCACAATATTTCTATTTCTGACCACGGTTTGCCGTCTGCCTAAACTCAATTTTGTTAGAGACGGATTCACCAATCTTCTTGCACCCAACAAAAAATGTTCAATGAACTCTTATTATTTTTCTTCTATTTTATTTGCATAAATTTAAATTTTAGAAATAAAACAGAAAATATATGTCTGACCAATAATATCGAACAAGATATTTGAGAACAAAAAATGTCTGCACATTGTCCAAATCTCAGTAGTTCCAATCTTTTTAGCAAATAAATATGTTAGTTGTTAATGTATTATTAGAAGGGAGGAAGAAATGTCCTTGTGAGCTTAGCTCAGTTAATAAGAACAATGCATAATATATGCAAGGTCCGGGGTTCAAACCATAGCCACCAACAAAAAAAAAAGAAGGGAGGAAGAAATATTACGATCAAACTCCGACCCTTTCTTAAATTCCTTCGGCTTTGGACAATTCCTAGTGAAAATGCTCAAGAATACCCCAGTTCTAATTAACTAATAAAAATATTGACTATATGATATGATATGCATTATTCATCTTGGTTGACAAGCATATTCCCTGTCTTGTTAATTGGACTTTTTATAACACTATGCAAGCACTGAAATCTCCCTCCATCCTAAGTTTCTTGCCCATGTATTGGTTGATGTTCAAGTTGATGCAAAATAACGCTGCATTGACTTTGATCCAATGCTATTCCATTCAAAGTTACATCAAAAAATCTAGCTAGCATTAAATTTCAGCGTCTGGTAATGCGTATTCATAAGACTAAAATAGAAATATGGCTGTGGAGCTGAAATTAAAATATAACTATCAATCAATAATATACGTATATGATATATCATATAGAGGGGTGTTGAACAACCATTTATATGATAATTTATGGGACAACAATAGATTTACAAAGAAAATGAGATATTGATACAAAAACCAAAACAATAGATAAAAAGTAAAAACATAATGTGAGTATAAGAGAAAAAATTATCACAAAAGTTGTCAAAAAATAATTGTACAAATATCATTTCTCTATCAGATATGCCGCATTAAAGATATTACTGATGCAATCAAATTGACGTAATACTCCCTCCGATTCCTATTATAAGTATCTTTTTTATTATTTATTTATATTTTGCTATTCTATAATAATTATTTACCTACTCGAAATAAATTTATTTGTCAAAAATTGATAGAAACATGAATGTCAAAAGATTATAATATGATTGATCTATTTATTTCATCTTATTTTGACACTTCTAGTTTCTTCAACAACTTCAAAGAGAGTTTAGTAAAAAAAAAAACTATAAAGATAGTTTTGTTAGCAACAAATTTCTTGCAAATAACTTATTTGTTTGCTTTGATGGAGACATTACTTGTATGTCTAACACAAAATGAAGTATAGATAAATTTCACTCCTTGAAGCATCGTTGAACTCAACATAGTTAGTATCATTATTTGTTTTCATGTTGTTTTAATTTACATGTATATAAGTAAAATCATTGTGTTTTTTTTCTTCTTATAAATTTAATCTAATATATTAAGAAGTAATAATTTTTTATGTTTGTTTGGCCTCTTTGTAAATCTATTGCTAGCTTCGTCACTGCATACATACATGTGCACACATTATCCCTTACCAAAAAAAAAAATGTGCACAAATTAATTATCCGTAGATGTAGAAAGTTGCTAAAGTACTAAAGCACTCTTGATAACATTTTATTACTTTATTTACAAAACTTGTATATGTGTATAATAAAATAAGATAGGATAAGATAAGATATAAGGCTAAAGATGTGGTTGTCTATGGAACTAACATAATAGAAAATATTTTGGGTCATGGTCTTCAGCCTTAAGGTGGTGGATGACCGCCACGAGGGTCAGGAATCATCTTCGGGGGCGTGTTAAATATTGGTGGAGGAGGTGGACTTGCCGTGTTTCCCAATTTCCTTGTCCTCATATCTACAAATTGAATTACTCATTATTATCAATAATTAAAAATATATTTTAATATTAATCAATTACTTTTTATAAAAAAAAAAGCTCGGTATATCTAGTGTAAAGATGGACTAATCTCGAAGGTCAACCTCACGGTCCACTAAGGGATCCAATTGAAGAGCAAAACTTTGTAGGTAGGAGCAGACTCTTAAGTCCGAAGTCTAGACCACTAAATCAACCTTTGAGATTAAGATTAAAGAAATTATTTTTTGATCAAGATTAAAGAAATTATACTATGTTTACTTTTTGAAAAGATTTTTGTTTCATTTTTTTGTAACATGTGTTCATTTTAACTTGTTAATAAAAATATGGGAGACTCTTTTCTCTTTTTATTTTAATTAAAACAATATGAGAGACTCTTGAATGCACTATTGCAATTGAGAGAAGATGAAATCCTCAATAGAGATGATGAATTTTCCAAAATAATGAAAATAACTTTTTTTGACATTTTCATTGCATATTTATGGAAATACACACAGTTGTCACCAAAATAAAAATGATTTCATAAAATAAACAAAAAGAGATTACTTGTTAATTTCATTATTTATAAACAAGCAAACTTTTGTACATTTTTTGAGTTTACTTGTTAATTTCATTGTGACTAACCTGCACTTACTGGATCCAACTGCATGAACAAAGTAAAGGCAATGATTATCAATAAAATGAGAAAACGCAAAGAGATTGAATTTGATACGTTGAAGATATAAGAAGCCATCGTACAATATTGAAATTAACCTATGATGTGCCAATCTAGCTATTTTCCAAGACAATTTATAGTGTCATGGTGCTTATTGTTTTCCTTCGAACTCTCATACAGAAAAAGACACCAATATATTACTAACATTAGTTAATATATTAATAACTTTGACTGAAGATTAACAAGAAAATTTCAATCATGCAACTAGGATTTTAAATTTATCCTATCGAAGAATTCTCGTGACTTAAGAAGTAATTTAATGCCAAGAAATATGAAATGAGAAAATGAAACCGCGTAGTAATACGTATCTCATAAGACTAAAAATTAAAATATTGAAGATAATAATTAAGATGGTATTATAAGTGTGTAAAAAGATAATATAGCCCATATAGTTGAGGAGAAGAAATGATCAAAAGCTATTTCAATTAGTATAATATGTTATATGCTAGCCCATTGGTATCTTTTCTTTTATCTCTCTTGTTTCTTCAACAATTCTTCACACCAGCTTCCACCTCTTCTTCAACATTTATTGTTGTGTGTGTTTTATCACCTGTCCAAGATGAATGAGAAATCGCTAAATGGAAACTCGGAAAACTGAAAATGAAGGAATCTTGTAGTTGAACAAGAACTCTATTTAAATTTTTAAAGCTTACACTCAAAATGTTTGCCTCTTACTTTTCTCTTAAAATTTGTAGACATCATTTTTTTTTTTTTTTTAACTCAGCTCATGCTCATAATTCCACTTTTCTCCATATCATGCTACTTGCTAAACAAGAAATAAAGCAGCAGAAACACCCAAAAGAACATGAAGAGCACAACCACCACTACACCTAATCTCCAAGACTTCTATAGGCCAAATGAAATGACACCTACAATACACAATGATATCTCTCACACTAACAAGATAGAAGCCAAAAAAGCTTCAACAAACTCCAACAAACTAACCGCCGCAAACAAATGAGCTAGCGGAAAATATTGCTACTTCAATGATACTTGTTATACTGCTGCAGAAACAATGCATAGCAGAGACAACAAGGTTGTGCCAAGAACAACAATACCTTATCCATGTTTTGAACTAAACAAAACAAAACTGCCGATCAGCAATTCCTAAATATAATTCCTAGATCATCAAAGCTTGATAGCCCACCAAACCTTGAGCTGAAATTCAAACTGAAACCAAAAACAAAGATGCTAAAATCCGAGGAAAAGAAACATAAACGCTGCAGCACCATTACTGCTTTCTGAAACCCAAGGCATGCTAACAGGTTAGCAATTCATTTATTGATAGTGTAAGAGAATCCCGACGACCTTGCTCTGAGCCAGCTCAAAGACACTAGTTGAATTTGCTCCATCACTGAAATTAGCGATTTGGATTTATATTGAAATATTTTCAAGTTCCCATTTTTCCATATATACCATACACTAGCAAATCACAATGTAGCAAATTTATCTTTTGAAACCCAGCCACCTTGCACCGATTTAAAAAAATTGCATAAATGAATTTTTCCGTGGAGGCAATATACTGTTTTTGTTAAGTAACTTAATGGCTAAAAAAAATTCATTTTAAGTTGAATAAGTGGGGAATCCGAGCTTTGAACCCGGACTCCTACCTATATCGTGCAATGTTCATATCAACTGAGCTATGCTCACAGCAACCACGTAAATTATTATTATATACTACTTCCTTCGGTCCTTTTTATAAGAGAGAAATGGGTTAACATAAATTGATGTATTTGGTTTATAATGTAGACCAAATATATCAATTTTAGTTGACCCATTTGTCTCTTATAAAAAGGACCGAAGGAAGTATAAGTGTTTATATATAAAATACATATAAATGCAAAAAAGAATGCACAATTATCAATAAATAAAAAATTGGAGTATAAAAGTTGAGCAATTCTTGTTGGGCACAAACCCAAATTAAATTGATTTGGACACACACAAATATAAAAAATTAAAAGAGAAATTATTTAGTCACATCATTTAAATCTTTTATCTTTTAAGTTTACCAATTTATAAGTGTGCGCCCAAATAAAATTGATTTGGGGTTGTGTTCAAGTTAGAATTTCTCATAAAAGTTATACTGATTTATATCAAAAAAAAAATTGAAGTCATCAAAGCATCTATGAATTTCGTTTCTCTTTGAGTCTTCACAGTTAAAAATAATTTTATATGAGATTTACTAGAACACATCCACGAGTTTTTATGTGGGAGTGTTTTAGCAAGTTATAATTAAAAAAATTGATAAATACATCTTGAGGTCAGGGCCGACCCTAAGCCATAGGACAGGGGTGCTACGGCCTAAGACCCTTGCCTGTATGGGCCCAATTTTTTTTATGGAGGGGGTGTATATAGAAATATTTCATTTATGGGGGGTATATATAGGAAAGTTCACATGAAAGGCCCCAAAGATTGACATGATGATGAGCTAGGCTGAAGTCTTTTAATGTTTCTGGCCCTTTTGGCGCAATTTGCTATATGTACCCTCGTGTAGCATAAAGATTTCTATATACACCTCTCTATAAAAAAATTTGGTTGTTTTTAATAATGTGTCAAAAAAATATTATCGAAGAAATTGGTGTTATTTTTTTGGGTCTTTTGTTCCTAATAATGTGTTTCACTAATATTTAAAATATTGGTGATATTTATTATCCAATAAACTGGGATAATTTTCATAACAAAACAAATTATATTTTAGTTGAAAATGGACCTACTAGAGAAATTAATCTTAATCTTGTCTTTCAAAGGTTCCAAAAAAATAAGTTACATCAATATAGTAATGTCGACTTTCTTGAATTGATTGAAATGATTGCATAGTTGAATTTGATAATGGAAGATCATGCAAGACACAGTCATGTATCATCGTAATGAATTTGTTGGAGATACTTATAGCATATAAAAAGACGAATGATGTACTTCTAGTATACAAAAAAGTTCTTGTATATATGATTCCTCTAAAGATTCTAACACTAATTTTATATCATGTATTATTGTTGTTATGAGTTTAACAATGGAGAATTTTGCATCTAAAAGTTTAAAATTTAGTTAATTACCTGTTGATATACTTTTACTTTTTTTGGTGTTATTATTCTTAGGTGTTAAAATTTTAGTCTACTTCGCATGTGCTATTGTTCTATACTTTTACGATATTTTATTTTGTTTTGGTGTTTATGAAATATTTGATTTATTTTCAGATGTTGCTTAAAAAAACATTTATTTGGTAGTGGAAAGCAGGAAAAAAATGAAATGAAGAGTTAATAAAATCACAACAATGAGCTAACAAATTTTATGATGTATTATGCAAGGGGCCATTTTCTCTTATTATTCTTAAGGCCTCAAACTCTAGGAACGATCCTGCTTGAGGTGTATGTTGCTACTTGCTAACTATAACACACTTTCTAAAAAAATGAGTTGGTTTATGTTAACAATTCCTATATGCATTTGCTAAAAAAAATGAGTGGGTGTATGTTGTAGAGATAGAGGGGAGGGAGGGAGGGAGAGAGAGAGAGAGTTTTTTAAAAATAACGATTTTAAAGTCTTTGGTGAGACAGTACGGTAGAATCCAATCTCTTCGTATTACTTTCATAAAAAATAAAAAATAAAAACCAATCAACAAAACACAAAAAAATTATAAAAATCTTGTACCTTAGTGAATGAGTACTACTTGCATTTTGGTACTTCTTGCCTACTATAAGTGTTTTAATTTATTTGAACAACAAAACAAAACATTCAAAACTCTAGTAATTAATAACACCTTGATTCGTTATATACACCAACAAAAAGTTAAAATACAAGTCGACTATGGAGAAAGTTGAATCCAACAACCTCAATTTTTTTTGGGTAGTGATCCAACAACCTCAATTATGCAAAGATTGTCTGTCATTATTATTAGTTTTATCTTTTTATTTCTATTTACAACTTAGTAGCTAATCTATAAGTCAAGTCCACAAATAAAACGTACAAATATTATGTACTTGCCACCTCGGTTGCAAAGCATAAGAAAAACACAGATCCTCTTTGTTTGTTTCCAATCATCACAAAAACTAAAAGCAAAAATTTGTTGTTTGTTTCAATAAGCAAGAATGAAGGTGTGTTCATAGCTAATCATTATTGATGTTTTCTTTCATTTTTTTATTTTTATTTTTTATCATTTTCTTAGTAAGCTTTATGTAAACTGACAAATACAGCAAAAAATCGTTATAAAGTTGTCAATGGACAATGAGAAATGCAGAACCAAAGCCCTCAAAATTGCTGCTGAGGTCAAAGGTATGCTAATCCCTTGATTTGATTTTGCATTGTATCAAGAAGTAGGATGAATAACACAAGAATGTGATTTAAGGGGACTATTTTGGCTACATGATTTAAGGGGACTTGATTACCTTAACTTGATTACCATGATTTTTTTCTCTCGTGTATGTTATTTTTTCAATGTTTCACCCTTAAATCTCATATTTTTTGTTTATTAAATTGTAAACTCTCATTGTTATGCCAAAAAAAAAAATATTTGTAAACTCTCACTCTTTATCTCTTGTCACCTCCACACTCTCTATGCAAATAAGGGTATTTGAGCATAATTCTGAGTCTAGTTCGATTATATATGTACGTTTGCGCATGCGGGAACACTCGCATGGTAATTCAAATGAGTTGTCTTAGTGGCACGACATTAGGTCTCTTGTCAACAAATGTTTACAAGAGTAGGTGTGTAAGTACAAATTCTCGACAAAACAATTTCAAAGGAGATAGCCATATTATCGCTATTAATTTTATTTGAAATACTGGAGTTTGAAAAATTAAGAAAATGAAGTTGTCTTCAATTTTTGTCTTTAATTCTAAACGATGAAATTAACAAGAGCCATATTTTCATTTTTTTTTTATTTGGTGTGCATCATATGACCGAAATCCAAACCAATGCATATATATAGGTGTGACTTCGGTGTCATTGGAAGGAGATGATAAGGATCGTGTATGTGTGACCGGTGATAATGTAGACATAGTTTGCTTAGCCAACCAGTTGAAGAAGAAGTTCAATTGTGTCACCATTCTAACGACGGAGGAGGTGAAAAAGAAAACCGAGGCAGAAAAGAAAAAGGAAGAAGAAAAGAAGAAAGAAGAAGAAAAGAAAAAGATGATGGAGGCATGCCATGCTGTTTTACACGGTTCTTGCAAGTGCAACAATTTCAATTGTCATGGTAAGTGTAATTCATGCACAAAGTGTGCTAGTCCAAAGTGTGATGGCACAAATTGTGTCACTATTTGCAGCTTTAAGTGTGGAAATTCAAAGTGTGATGGAAATAAGTGCAATGGTTGCACACCTAAGCTTTCTTCACCATGCTTCCAACGATGTTCTCAATGGTGCACATGCTCTAAGTGTTATGCACCATATCAACCTTATTGTAAACCTTATTGGACCTAATTGTACGGTTGTTTATGATCCAAACCCTAATACTTGCTGCATCATGTATATGATATCCAAGAGTAAGGATATCTTGCAAGTAAAATAAATGTAAATTAGTGACGAAAATTTAGAGAGGAAAATATGTGAAATGCATCTCTTTAGTTTTTGTCATTAAATATAATGATCAAAGAATTAGTGAAGAATTTAATTGTTTTTGTTTCTTCTATTCCCGTTTAAACTATTAAGAATGTGGTGTTCTTGGTTTGTTCGTATTAATATTTATCATGTAAATTTTACATACTCCTTTATTTTTTTTAAGAAATATACTTTGTTGTTTACTTCATATTTAAGAGAGAATAAACTGTAGGAGGATTTCTTTATCTCCTCTCTTATCATTAATGTCATTAAATATGTTGCGAATACGAACAATAAAATCACACCAATAAATTTAGATGTGTGGAGCAAAAGAAGTAGTAATCAATGACCAAATAGTCTCAAACAGTAGCAACAACAAATAGACCTAGAGTTAAGTGCGAAGCAACACCATAAGTATAACCAAAACAACAAAGATAAGAAGAAAAAAAACAATACAACAAAGTTTGTTTACCCAACATGGTAAAAAAATGACTTACTCTGAAGGAGAGAGTAGCTCTCCGATCTACTTTGATAAGAGTGATACAACGAGGTTACAAAAAATTAGCTAACAAACTTACAAAGAACAAACCCTAATTTCTTCCCATTTTTCAAGTCACTCAAACCCACATTAATAAATCCTAAGAGAAGACACTAAATAATTTTTTTTTATCATTCCTCGAATGAAATATCACTATCCAAGGTATTTACAAATGTTTCTCCACCCAAAAGAACCTCTCATCAAATACACTTAACCCTAAAGTTACTTGCTTTGATTTACCAAGTTTCTCTCTCTTGAAACTCTCTCAAAAAAAGTGAATAGTGAAGCTATATGTAGAGTCCAGATCATGATAAATCCTGCCATGATTAGCACCCGTCATGCCACGATTTACAAGTTTATACAAAGTACAGTACTGAACTTCATCTTTAAATCGTGCCTCGTGATATTCTTACGAGCCAAGATTTTTTCAGTAGCTCACTCCAAATTTCAGTACTAGGATCATACCACGATGCCCCAGGAACGTACAACGATTAGGCAGATTCTTCATTATCAGTTTTGAGCCAATTTTCAATCATTGTTCCTAAGTTTCATTAAATTTATATCTTTAGTTGCTATCTTATCAACAATGTTATTAGTTATTTTTGGTTAAATTGCACGTTTAGACCCTAACTAATTCATAAACCGGCAATTTTGACTTCCAAACTTTCAAAATAACACTTTTGCCCCTTTAATTTTTTATCCCATTTTGCAAAGGTGAGATCCCATTGATTTTGATCAGGTCAACGTCGATGTTGGGGCCAAAATCTCCGAATTATATAAGGTGAGGGCCAAAATTGTCGATATGTCCCAGTCAATTGAGTTAACATCACGATCAAGGATGGATAATAAAAGTTTTAATTTACTTTATTATATTTCCCTTCTTCAAACATTTTTTATTTTTGCTTTCACTTTCTTTCCCAAATCGGATCGTCTTCATATTTTTCTCATATAACCATTTTCAATTTTTTGGAAACCAGTCATTTTTTATGTATATAATTTATACGGAGGATAATGAAGTTTGAACTAATTAAGGCCTCATCCATACTGCCAAAACCGTCACACTGATTAAACTGCAAGTGGCTTCAATGCCTGCTTAATTTCATTAATCAATTTGATTTAGTATCATATAAAATGACTAGTCAGTCTTCTAAATAATATAAAAGAATAATTGGTCAGCCAGAGAGTACTAAAATACTGAGATTTACTTCTTTATTTTATATAGAAAAATCGAGGTGATTTTGATCCCAAACACTTGTTACATAAGACAAAGTTTCATTGTCAAAAAGAATAAGACATAGTTTCAATTTTCAAAACCGCTAACACATAGTTATATATTTTCCACCATTCAAATCATTACATTGGCATTTTCTGACATAGTTAGCACTTAGCACGCAGAAGTGACGGAATAATTTGTACAAAGTTTGCGTAAAAGATATATGAAATACGTATATGAATGTAAGATGGAACTAGAATTCACATCGGTGAAACTTATTCCCGATGTGAATTATATCTATTTGACATCCGTTGCAATGGTACACCTGATGTGAAATCCTATTTTTTTAGTTTAATTGATCACATATCAAATCAACGATTTGCTGCCAATGTGGAAAACAACTTATCACAACTGTTCCAACCTGATGTTAAATGTGGTGGACATACAGCATCATCTTTAGTTACATCCGATGGTACCTAATGCGAGAGTCAATTCCAACCGATGTGAAATGTCATTTTTGTAGTAGTGTGCCTATACTTTAAATTCAACACCGTCACACTTGAGAATTTCACATTAACTTGTGAGACATTACGATCACATTGATTAAACATTCATTTATATTCGAATTTGGTAGATTTTTTCAATTAATCAAAATTACCTTAAACAACAAGGTTTGCACTACCTCTCAAATAACGACTTCCGGATTAAAATTTAGTTTCTTTTCCTTTGGATATTACTTGATGAAACTTACTTTTTTTTTTGAACGATCAATGAAACTTACTTGAAAGCTACTTTTATTCTGTATTAATGAAAAATATACAATTTAATCTCTTTCAAACAATAACAAACAACAAAACAGCTTCATAAAATTTATATGGTAAATGAATACGAAAAACCAAATAACACCCCATTCTTACTTGTTGAGATGAGACCTATTAAAAAATTAGAGATAAAAAAAAAAATGAAACTCATCACCAATTCTTTAATCACTAAATTTAATGACAGAATTAGATAGACGAATTTCACATTTTCTCCTCTCAAAATTTTCGTCACTAATTTACTTATTTTTCGAAAAGATTATTATATAGAAGTATCTTATAATGACACCATGCTTCCAAATTTTCTTGAAGGCATAGTCCTTACTCACATGATGGAGCAAGATTCCGGATTTGGCTCATAACAAACCATGTAATTAGGTGGTGGACAAGGGTTACAATAAGGTTGATAAGGAGCATAACCATAGCACCTAGGGCATGTGCACCATTGAGGACATTGTTGGATTTTTGGTGAAGGAGGCTTCTTAGGAGTGCAACCATCACACTTCTTGTTGTCACAACAACTCTTTGGATGAGGTTTACACTCACAACAACTCTTTGGATTTTCACACTTGAAGCAAATTGTGACACATTGTGTGCCATCACATTTTGCACTTCCACATGTGCATTTTTCACACTTACCATTACAATTAGTGTTGCAACATGACTTGCAAGAACCAAACAAAACAGTACGACATGCTTCCATCATCTTTTTCTTTTCTTCTTCTTTTTCCTTCTTTATTTCTTCCTCGGTTTTCTTTTTCACCTCTTCCACACTTAGAATGGTTACACAGTTGAACTTCTTCTTTAGCATGTTGGCTAAGCAAACCGTGTCTACATTATCACCGGTAACACATATTTTCTCTTTATCATCTCCTTCCAATGATACTGAAGTCACACCTATATATGCATATGTTTTGGTTTTTTATCATATGAGTCACAAGAAATGAAGAAGCACTAGCTAAAACAAAGTATATATTGAGATTGAGAAATTATGTTAGGACATCCAAAAATTGATGTCAAATATGGTGTGTAAATGTGTTTTGGTGCGTAATTTTAAAATGTTTGTAAAGTGAGAGAAAGATAGAGATAAACACATATGTGTGAGTATAATGATGTTCAAATAACATATCTGACTATGATTTTTTGTAAAGAAAAGTTGAATTCTCAATAAAAATTATGCACAAAAATAATGAAAATAAATCTTTACTTAATTTCATCATTAAGTATTAAAAACAAAAATTGAAGACAATTTTATTTTATTATCTTAATTTTTAAACACCTGTATTAAAAAATAAAATCAAAGCGAATATTTCAATTTTTTCTAATGATTTTTTGGTTCTGTTTTTTTGGAATTGTTTTGTCAACGCTTTGTAACAACCCGTTAACTTATATGTACACATTCGTCCACACGAGACTTAAAGTGGGTGTCACTAAGACAACTCATTTGTGTTACATGTGCAAGTGCGCACACAAACACAATCAATCATGATTGTGTGGGCACCCACACACATATATAATTAGAGAAAAACATAATAATAATATTAATATCTGATTTTCTTAAATGAATATTTTTGCGCTAATTATATTGTTGTTTTGATATTAATTTTATACTAGGAAGAGAACATATATTTGAGTACACCAATTTTTTTCATATATATCCATATGTAAGACTAAATTAATTTTTTTTTTTGTTGAGGGAATGTAAGACTAAATTAATTGTGAAGTCAACTCATGTGACACAAAAGTTCATATAACCTCTCACCTTTTATCTACAGCCAAAAAAAGAGTTAGAGTTTACAATTTAATACATGAAAATCATGAGCTTTATTGATGATGAAAATTTGTGAACATGCCAAACCTGAGAACAAAATAATTAAGGAAAACCGGTCCCCTTAAATAAATTTTTTATTTTATTCATCCTACTTCTAACGACAAAGCAAACTAAGGTTTTAAATTCTAGTTAACGTTACGCTGCAAACTTTTATATTACGGTAAAATGTAGTTAAAGCGATCAAAACTGTTATTAGGATATTGTTGCGAAGACTTCAAAACCCTCAATAATTTGGTCGCAATTGCATTTGGACCCCACAATTTAAAACCATAATTCAAACAAAATTAGGGATTCCTCAAAAAACAAATTTAGGGATTGACATGATGATTACCTTTGACCTCAGCAGCAGTTTTGAGGGCTTTGTTTCTGCATTTCTCACAATCCATTTGCAACTTTATAACTATCTTTTGCTGTATTTGCCATTTAATAAATAGTTTGTTAATAAAATTACAACAAAAGATAAAGAAAACTTATAAAAAGAAATAGTAAATAAAAGGGAATTAAATGAAAAGAAAACTCAATAATGATTAAGTAATCATATACCTTCATCCTAGCTTAATTGAAACAAACAGAAACTTTTTGCTTCTTTTATTTTTCTGATTGGACACAAAAAAAGTGGTTCTTCCAATTTGTCTTCTGCTTTGGAATAGAGTGAGTAGTACATATGTTATGATATATACATTGGTATTTGTCGATATATTGCTTGTTGACTTGACCATAAATTAGCTGCATTGTCATTGTTTTGTGAAAGGTTCAACTAGTTGCAGATAAAATGAAAAAGAATAAAAACAATAAAAAGACTAAACATTTTTGCATTATTGAGGTTGTTAGAGTCAACTCTCTCTATAGCCAGCTACCAACTTGAGCTTAGCTTGTTTTAACTATTTGGTCGTGCATATAACGAATCCACTTCTTATTATTTATTGTGTACTTTGATTTGATTGCAATAATTAATTCTTAACTACTATATTTTCGTCCCTATAGTCTTAGTTTTGCCGATATTTCTCATGTAACGTAAATAATAAATATACTTTCACATTAGTTATTTTCGTCCCTATACGTAAGGCAAGTTGAATTGTCTGCCCTCTTTTTAAGACCATCTTAGAATTGTTAACCACATCAATTATTCTTCAAAATTATATCTAATTATATACTTTATATCTTGGTAATAAAGAGGTCTAAAACTCGGAAAAAAAAAGAAAAAAAAGAAACTATAAGAAAATTAACCGAGTAATACAAACTCCCATAGCATCAACAAGAACCACTTGACGAAGAGGAGCTGGAAAACTCTAAAAAAAATATCAAGAATCAGCATCATCACACTCCAACTTGGCTAACGAGTCAACACAATTGTTCACCACCGTTGAATCTATATTAACATTTCCTTTCTCTTCTGCAATTAGCTGTCACCTCATATTGCTTCTTAGACTAGATAGATGTAGGATTAGTCATCACAGTCTTCAAGTCCACACAAAATTCGAAGACCATATCTAACGTTTCCTTTTTCTTTTGAATTAACTATCACCTCATATTGCTTCAAGATAAGAATGACACTAATAACCGTTGAATCCATATCTCACATTTTCTTTTTCTTTTGAATTAAACATTACCTCATATTGCTTCTAGATAAAAATGACATTACTTAATTGTTGAATCCATATCTAACATTCCCTTTTTCTTTTCAATTGAATGTCACCTCATATTGCTTTTAGATAGAAATGTTACTACTTAATCGTTGAATTCATATCTAACATTCCCTTTTTCTTTTCAATTACTGTCACCTCATATTGCTTCTAGATAGGAAAGACACTACTTAATCGTTGAATCCATATCAAACATTTCATTTTTCTTCTGAATTAGCTGTCACCTCATATTACTTCTTAGACTAGAGGTAGGATTAGATACACTACTCACCACCGTCTTCAAGTCAACACAGAATTCAGAGGTCATGTCTAATATCTCCTTTTTCTTTTGAATTAATAGTCACCTCATATTGCTTTTAGATAGGAACGACACTACTTGACCATTGAATCCATATCTAACATTTTATTTTTCTTTTGAATCAACGGTCACCTCATATTGCTTCTCGATTGGAATGACACTACTTGTTCACTGAAAGGAATGATACTACTTAGCTGCCATCTAACATTTCCTTTTTCTTTTAAATTAACTGTCACCTCATACTGCTTCTAGATAGGAATGACCTTAACCATTGAATCCATACATAACATTTCATTTTTCGTTAGAATTATTTGTCACCTCATATTGCTTCTAGATAGGAATGACACTACTTAACCATTGAATTCATATCTAACATTTTCTTTTTCTTTTGAATTAGCTGTCACCTCATATTGTTTTTAGATTGGAATGACACTGCCGTTGAAGCCATATCTAACATTTCCTTTTTCTTTTGAATTAGTTGTCACCTCATATTATTTCTAGATAGAAATGACAACTTAACCGTTGAATCAATATCTAACATTTCCTTTTTATTTTGAATTAATTGTCTTCTCATATTGCTTCTTGAAACAGGATTAAATAAACTACTCACCACCGTCTTCAAGTCCTCACAAAACTCAAAGGCCAACTCTTATTGCCTTAGAAAAGCTGGAAATTCAATTGCCATCACTTTACATATATTTTTATGGAGTAACAAAAAATAATGATGGGAAAACAAAATAATTCTCACTCATAGTTGGGGTAATTTAAGGATTGATGTAGTAATTTTGTAAAAGGGAAAATTTAATTATTTTTTTCATGATATTTTATTTGCATGTTGCCGAAGATCACACTGTAAATTGAATCCTTACTTCCTCAAAGGTTACAAGTTAATAGTTTACTAGTATCTTATACTTTGATATGTATTCCTTTGGTATGTTGTTTTTGAAAAGATCTTGCTTTAGTATTTTTATTTTCATTGATTTTTAGATGCATGGTTATGATATAACATACAAAAAAAAATGATATGGTGGCTTAACTCATATTTGTGTTGCAAGCCGACTCATTTTTGCTTACAAATAAACTGGGTTTAAATTGACTAATTAGAAATAAAATATATTTAATATTTATCTAATATTGAAATTTAAATTTTGACTCAGTGTCAAGTGAAAATCACCATTATAAAAAAATATTCTTGTCGGTGAAAGAAATCAACCCTTTGATTTATTTTAATTAAAAAAATCTACAAGTGGCATGGAACTCGGAAGCACATGCAGAGGCAAATTGGGCATGACTCCGCTCTAGAGCAAATTCAACGAATAATCAGTCGTGCTATGTTGTGCTGTAATTCTCTCAAAACAAAAACAAAAAAATGTTTTGTTGTAATTCAAAAATCAAGATAGATTCTTAAAGCACTACAAATCTTGAGTCAAAAAATAAAAAAGGCACCTACAAATCTAATTATCCAATACAATTGAGAGGAATTTTTGTATAGACACTCATCATCCGGTATTTCCAGAAGAAAAAAATAAAAAAATTCATTGGGGACGTCGCTTGATGCAACCAACAACGACTAAATATTATCCCACTACGTGGGATTTGCTACAAAGGCCAACCCAAGCGTAAGACGGCTTAAACCCTTGATTTCGGCCACCAAGCAGTAATTCAGCTTAGAACTTGACAGGAGGAAACTTATTGGATTAGTAATTCATTTTAGTTAGAATTAGTTTTATCTTTGTTTAGCACTTTGTTTAGAAACTTGCGTGTGAAGTAACTAACTCAAGTTACTTGCATGAGAAGTTATGAGTTGTTTCAGTTTTTGTTACACCAGTTGATGTATAAATACTTCATAGCTATTGTAAATAAGTAATTCCAATTCATAAATAAAATTTTACAAGTCTTTTATTCATATCTCTCTCTCTCTCTCTCTCTCTCTCTCTCTCTCTCTCTCTCTCACAGTTCAAGAAACCATAGAAAACCCTAGAAACCCTAATCCCATCTTCTTCAATTTGAACACAGTTTTGAGTGTTCGTTTCATTCAATCTTTACACATTGTTCCATCAAATTGGTATTAGAGCCTGGTTCGTTTATTGTTGTTAGAGAATTCATGAAGAATGGCAACTCACAACGGAAATATACCTGCGCATCTACCGATTTTTGAAGGCAAGAACTTTGATCAATGGATTGTAAAGATGAAGGTGATCTTCAGGTTCAAGGATGTACTTGAAGTTGTGAATAAAGGCATACCAACACTAGCAGCAAATGCAACTGATGTACAACAAGAAACACATAAACATTTGAAGAAGAAAGATCGGAAAGCAATGTTCTTGATGCATCAGAGTGTTAACAATGAGATCTTTGAGAAGATCATGCATTATGAAAGCGCGAAAGAGACATGGGATGCATTGGAGAAATTGAATTCTGGTGATGGTAAATTGAAGAAGGTAAAGCTTCAAGCTTAGAGAAGACAGTATGAAGTACTGACAATGGAAGAAGAAGAAGAATCAGTTAGTCAATACTTTGATAAGGTAATCAATCTGACAAATCAGATGACAAGGAATGGTGAAACTGTCACTGATGTGATGAAGGTTGAAAAGGTTCTCAGAACATTAACATCAAGATTTGATCATATTGTGGTGGCTTTAGAGGAATCTAAAGATTTAGATTCTATGAAGATAGAAGAACTACAAGCAAGTCTTGAAGCACATGAGTTGGGGTTGATTGATAGGAACAAAAAAAGAGGTAAAAATGTATGATCTGATCAAGCTTTGCAGGCTCAGTATATAAAGAAAGGAAAATTCAAAAAAGGGAAGAAACCCTGGATTGGTTATTCTAACAAAGATGGTGAAGGTTCTAGCAAGAATCAAGAAAGCACTAAGAAAGAAGATGCAAAGCATGATCAGAAGAAGAAGAAGAAGAAGAAGAAGAAAGATAAGAAAGATATTCAATGCTATAACTGTAAGAAGTGGGGACATTATGCATCTGAATGCAAATCAAAGAGGGTTCCAAGGAGTAAGGATGAAGTTCGATTTTCAGAAAATGAGGACTCAGATTCTGAAGAAGTACTCTTGATGGAAATAGTCAAGGAGGAAGAAGAAAGAAGTGATGAATGGTACTTGGACACTAGGTGTTCAAATCATATGACAGACAAGAAATCTTGGTTCTCTAAATTAGATGATTCAGTTAATAGAAAAATAAGATTTGCAGATAGTAGTATAATTTGTGCAGCTAGTATTGGGAAAGTACTGATTCATAGGAAGGATGGCAAGAAAGCTTGCATCACTGATGTGTTGTATGTACCAAACATGAGAAGCAATCTCATTAGTATTGGTCAATTACTACAAAAGGGGTACACTATGAAGATGAAGGCACAAGCTATGAAGGTTTTTGATAGTAAGAATAGATTGATTCTGAAAGCTCCTATGTCAAAGCAAAGACCTTTCAAAATCAATATTAGTGTGATTGAAGATAAATGCATGCTATCAGAAACTAAGAGTGAAAATTGGTTATGGCATCAAAGATATGGGCATATCAATTTCAGGGACTTGAATATGCTTAGTGAGAAGAAAATGGTGCAAGGTTTACCAAAGATAAAGTTACCTAACGAAGTGTGTGATATGTGTTAATAGGAAAGCAAGCCAGAAATTCATACAATGCAATAGTACCATTCAATGCAACCAGGAAACTTCAGGTAATTCACTTTGATGTATCTGGACCTTTTGAAGTAAAATCAGTAGGAGGAAATAGCTACTTTGTAACATTCATAGATGAATTTACTAGAAAGTCATGGATTTACTTGTTGGCTAAGAAAAGTGATGTATTTGGTGTGTTTAAGAAGTTTAGGTTGTTAGTTCAAAGTGAAAGTGGTAAAATGATTAGCAAACTAAGAACTGATGGAGGAGGTGAGTATACTTCCATTGAGTTTAATGATTTTTGCTCATCAAATGGCATAAATCATGAAGTTATTGCATCATACACACCTCAACACAATGGGATCTCAGAGAGGAAGAATATGACATTGGTAAGTATGATAAGAAGCATGTTGAAGCAAAAACAGATGCCTTGTTACTTGTGGGGAGAAGCAGCTGCTACTGCAGCATATCTAATCAATAGAAGTCCCACAAAGAAGCTGCAAAAAAAACGCCAGAAGAAGCATGGTGTGGAGTAAAATCAAGTGTTCAACATCTGAAGATCTTTGGCTCATTATGTTTCAGACATGTACCTGATCAGCTGAGAAGAAAACTAGATGATAAATCTCAAGTAATGATTATCGTTGGATATCACTTAACTGGTGCCTACAAACTATATGATCTAAATAGTAAGAAAATAGTGTTCAACAAAGATGTGAAGTTTGATGAAACAAAATGCTGGAACTGGAAAGACAAGGCATCAAATGAGTTTGACAGTCACCTCTATCTATCTGACTCAGAGACAAAAGAAGTTGAGACTGAAGAACAAGAAGAAATTGTTGAGGATACAAATGAAGGAGGTGCATGAGTTTCTAATAGGCCAACAAGGAATACTCAACCACCAAGCAGGTTGAGAGATTATGAGAGATTTCCTAATCAAGCAGTCACAAATGAAGGTGATATTGTGGAATTAGCAATGCTTGCTGACGTTGAACCAGTGTCTTTTGAGCAAGCTCTTAAACAAAATCACTGGAAGAAAGCAATGATTGAAGAACTAGACTCTACAGAGAAGAATGATACTTGGAGATTAGTTCAACTACCTACTAATAAGAAATGTATTGATGTTAAGTGGGTTTTCAAAACAAAACTTAAGCCAGATGGCTAGGTTACAAAATACAAGGCTAGGCTAGTTGCAAGTGGATTCCTACAGAAGTATGGTCAAGATTATTATGAAGTATACGTTCCAGTGGCAAGGATGGAAACAATCAGGTTGGTTGTTGCTATAGCATTCAATAATAACTGGTCTATGTACCAGTTCGATGTAAAATCTGATTTTCTCAATAGTGAGTTAGAAGAAGAAGTATATGTGAATCAACCACCATGTTTTGAGATAAAGGGAAATGATGAGTATGTATATAAGCTTAATAAAGCTCTGTATGGTTTAAAGCAAGTCCCAAGAGCTTGAAATAAGAAAATAGACAGTTTTCTTGTTCAGCAAGGCTTCATGAAGTGTGTCAATGAACACATAATTTACTGCAGAAACACCACTAATAAGCTTATTGTATGCTTATATGTAGATGACATGATAGTTACTGGAAACAATGAAGAAGAAATGAAAGTTTTTAAGAAGAATATGATGAAGAAGTTTGAGATGTCTGATCTAGGCAATCTCACATATTTTCTAGGAATTGAGTTTGAAATGAATTCACAAGGAATTTTGATACATCAAAGAAAATATGCACAAGATGTTTTGAAAAGGTTCAACATGTTGAATTGCAAACCAATTTCAATTCCAGTTGACATATGAGTGAAACTGTCTATGGTAAATGATGAGAAGGAAGTGAATCTAACCTTATTCAAACAAATTGTGGGCTCTTTGAGGTATCTATGCCATACAAGACCTGATATTGCATATGGTGTAGGTTTATAAGCAGATACATGGTGAAACCTACCACTTCACACTTAGTTGCAACAAAGAGGATTCTGAGATATGTGAAGGGAACAAGCAATCATGGTATCCAGTACTCTAAAAATCAAAGTGGTGAACTTATAGGTTATTCAGACTCTGATTGGAGTGGAGATAAGGATGACAGAAAAAGCATTGCAACTTATGTGTTCATGATTGAAAATGCATCTTTTTCATGGAGTTCTAAGAAGGAATCAGTGGTTGCACTATCTTCTTGTGAAGCAGAATACATTGCAGCTTCCATGACAGCATGTCAAGCTCAATGGATCAACATGCTACTGATGGAATTAGGTGAACAATGGAAAGTTGGAGGTAAAGCACTACAAAACAGATGAGCAGATAGCAGATTTGCTCACAAAACCATTAAAGTCAAGAAGCTTTGAGTACTTGAAAATGAAGTTGGGAATCTCTGAAGCATCTAACTAAATGAATTAAAGAGGTGTATTGGATTAGTAATTCATTTTAGTTAGAATTAGTTTTATCTTTGTTTAGTAGTTTGTTTAGAAACTTGCGTGTGAACTAACTAACTCAAGTTACTTGCATGAGAAGTTATGAGTTTGTTTCAGTTTTTTTTACATCACTTGATGTATAAATACTTCATAGCTATTGTAAATAAGTAATTCCAATTCATCAATAAAATTTTACAAGTCTTTTATTCGTATCTCTCTCTCTCTCTCTCTCAATTCAAGAAACCATAGAAAACCCTAGAAACCCTAATCCCATCTTCTTCAATTTAAACACAGTTTTGAGTGTTGGTTTCATTCAATCTTTACACATTGTTCCATCAAAACTTTGGATTGCATCTTGGACTTCCAAGAGCTAAGAGAAGAACCAATAAATACACAATAACCATGAACAAAGTGATGGATAGGAAGGCATGATGCCCAATCTGAGTCAGCAAACAAAAATAGCTTCACATGAGAATGGCATGGAAGAAAAGTCTGTTTGTTGAGAAGCTCTTCAAATACTTCAAGACATGAGTAGATGCCTGAAAATGGATGTCTCTGGGACAAAAAGAAATTGACTAAGTTGCTAGACAACAGAGGCAAGATATGGGTAAGTTATAGTCAGATACAAAATGTGGCCAATTAATTTGGATCATGTAGTTTCAATAAAGAGTCATAGGGAGTATAACAAGGCTTCAAGCAACATGGTCATTGTCAAAGAGAAAATCCAAAGTATACTTGCGCTAATTGAGTAAGATACGACCCATTGTGCGAGCTATCTAAAGACCAAGAAATAACAAAAGCTAGCCAAGATCTATGATACAAAATTGGTGATCCATGAAAGATTTGACATGTTAAATTTCAGCGAGATTATCACCTGCGAGGAAATTATCATCCACATAAACTAGAAGAGTTGTTATTTTGGTACCAGAACAAGTCGATAAAGGAATGTTGGTAACCAATGGAAACAAGAGCTGCTCAAAGTTTTGCATACCACTACCGGCTTGCTTGTTTAAGGTCATAGAGATATTTGTGAATCTTACATACTTTGGTTGTCTCTAGAGAAGATTTTGGAACCTTGAGGCTAGGTGGGAGATTCATGTATACCTGAAAGAAAATTACACGTGAAACATTAAGGATGTGTTGATGTTTCCGCTAAACAATGCCATTTAGTTGAGGGGTTTCAACACAAGATCGATGATGAATAATGCCTTTAGCTTGATAAAGTCAGACATCAAGAATTGAGACCTATTATCACTTCTTAAACACTTGAGTTTAAAGTGGAACCGAGTTTTTAGTGAATGAAATAAAATTAGCATAACATAATTTATTTTATTTATAGTTCAATTAATTTTTTCGTAAGCCTCAAAATTGTATGCATGACATAATTTTCTCAATCATTTGGAGCTTGAAAGTTCTATAAATATTGCGATGCTTGGCTTAGGTTTACTAGATGAGTTATTCATTCAAATTCTGAAAGATACATGAGGCACCTTACGAATTCACCGAGTTGTCAATTATGTGCTGCGACAGAAACAACATTATCGCATAATTATTTGGGATTCTATACAGTTTGCAGCTGATTGCCGAAAGAGAGGTTTGTCCAATGTCGTGGTTGAAACTGATTCCGTGGAGGTTTTGACTATTATGCGGATATGTTGTGTTCTTAATCATCCTTGGTCGACTTGCAAAGATACAAATACTCTGGCGAAGAAGATTGGTTGTGTGGAGGTAACTTATTCCTCAAGAAACAAATCAAGTCGCATACACCTTTGCTAAGGAGGGTCTTAACCAGCAATGAAGATGCATATTTTTATTAATGTTCCTACTTTTTGCTAATTAGTCTTTGTTGATGATAATTTGTATGCTCTTTTTTCGGAGGTTGTTAGTTTGTTTCTGGGGCCTACTCCTTTTGTTCAATATATCTTGCTTACAAAAGAAATGTTTGAAACTATGGTTGATTTTTTTTTTTTAAGAAATTATGGTTGATGTTAAATACTATGTTTTAAAGACAGTTTAGAAAATTGATTAGTTCAACTACTCTTAATTATAAGTGTCAATTTATCGGACCCTTTAAAATTTGGTCCCAACTTTTCTCAATATTTTTTTTAGAGGAGTTTTTTCAATGTTACAGAACTTTCAATTTGTCCATGTAAACGTAGTTCAATTAGCAAGAATATTGCATTATTTCTGCAGATGTATGAATTTAAACATCGAACACCCCACTTATTCACTTTACAAAAGCGAACTTCAAAACGCCAAGTTACTTGAAGTAAAAATGCCTCCAATTTAACTCAAGACAAAAGACCTAAAAAATTAAGTTGATCTCCAACATTTCCACCATTTTTTTATTGCATACAAAAAACATTTATTCCAAGTTTTTTCCTTTTCCCCATAAAATAATAATTTCTCTGAAAGATAATTCGACTTAAAAAACATTTATTACAAAAAAAAACTATCCATTTTCACTCAAAAAATGGGGCTGGTTGCAAAAAAAAATTAAATTCTCTCAAAAGTGGCCTAGAATTTAGGGACAATGGTTGATCAATAAACCCCTAAAAATTGCTCACATTACTAAAATAGTCAAGTGAGAGTTACGACCTAATTCATATTGCAAACAAAAATTCGATCGAGAGTTAGGGTTCCGTTGATTGAACAATTTGCAGGCCTCAAGATTGTGAGGGGTTTGTCAGCTCTAGTTCGGGTTTTCTTCACCATATCTTTGGTGGAGTAACAAAACCTCCATGAAAAATCTACTAAGTATTTTACGTATTGAGTTGAGGAGTTAATTCGTGAAAACACCAAAACAACCAAAAATTCTAATGCAAAGTAAAAATTGAATGACAACAAAAGCAGTAAAATTCAGTGCAATGTACGTATCTTGGTCATACCAAATTTGTTGCAAATTTCAAACTTGAAAACGATTCAGAGTGATACGATTCAAGACTTATTTCAATCGATTGAAATAGCTAGAAAAACAATTTTGACACACAAACATGAGGATACCTATGCACAACAACACACAAGACACTAGGAATCACATAACACAATGAGGCATGGTTTGCTAGGTGCTTTAACATAGTTCTATGCTATAATACCAAAACAAAACAATCTTCAAATGAAACATCTAACTAAAATCATCTAAGAACTATTTACGAACATCATCAAAACATGAACCTAAGGCAATGCGAGCTTCAATTTATAAGATAGAAGCACAAACTCATGAACCAAAGTGAATGTTGCAGCAAACCCTACTTCTAAAAGGGGATGACCTAGGAACATCGATGAGGAGGAAAGTTCGCAGTCTAACATATCAAAAACGGTTGATCCTACACTATAGGAGTTTGAGCAGACGTATAAGGTTTAAGAAGACGATAAGCAGCACCAGGTTCCATCACCACCATTTTAACATCTCTAACTACTTTAGATACTTCTAACGAGCACCATATACAAACCCGAGTGTTTTTAGCTTGTTATGTTTTCAATCGCCCATTTTCCACGAAACTTTCCAAAAGATCACCCATCCCAAAATTGCTCCAATTCAAGCACGCTTAACTTTGGATTTCTTATGGAATAGGCTACCAAAAAGAAGATGCATCTTGTTTATATACGTAGTACCAAACAATTTTTATAAGTTTTCCTTCAATCATGCAATCTCATACTTGCACGATCTTATGATCCCTCTCATTCTGATGTGAATTTAGTTCTTCTAGAAGTTGTCAGGAGCCGTTCATTGCCATGTCTTGTGCACCGGAGACCACTCCCTACCCTCGTTAGCCTCTAGCGTTACATGTTCGCCAACTTCCACTTGGTTCTTCTCTGAACCACATCGTACTGGGATGCTCTGCTACCATTTGTAACATCTCAGGAAACTTTAAATTCATTCGAGTTTCGATTGACTCCACAAACCAGCACGAGTCTTTTCATCGTGTTTTGTCCTCACTCACAGACTTTTTAGGAAACTTCCGAGAAGGTCATACCTTTCAAAATTGTTCCAAGTCAAGCACGCTTGTAGTATGAGGGACTGAATATCTTCCATACGAACTCGGAGAAAAATACGACGATATGTTCCAGGAAATCCGGAACAAAAAAAACACACCATTCTCTTTTTTTTATCGAAAAAATTATAACCACTTCCCACATTCCAAAAAAAACTATGAATTACTATGGATCGTGCTACCAAAAAGAAGATGTATCTTGTTGATATAGGCAGTACCAAACAATTCTTATAAGTATTCGTTCAAACATACAGTCTCATACTTGCACGATATTAGGATTCTCTCATTTTAATGCGAATTCAGTTCTCCTAAAAGTAGTCAGAGTCGGTCATTGTCAAATTTTATGGACCGGCTACCACTCCTCGCCCTCGCCAGTCTTAGATGTTACAACCACCACACCACCCATACCCATGACCACGTGTGGGTTTTGCCCGTGGCCCTTCTAAAAAAGAAGGAAAGATGTTTTGTTTTCGTTTACCATAATGAAAATAACTTTGTTTTTATAAAAGTCGGTTACTAGACTAGATGGATTTTATGTTTCTTTTTCTTCATATTTCATTTTTAAAAATCTATGACTAATGGATGAAATTTTTTAAAAGTTATTTTCATAATAAATATTGTAACAAACGAGCTCTAATATGTAATACTAATGACAATTCAAATTAATCCACATCTTATTTCTCAAACTCTTATGTTTGAGGCCCAAACCAGTTTATTGCTCCTTGAAAGCAATGATGAAACTTACTTGAAAGCAATTTTTGTCATTATATCAACGATATAAGAGAGAAGATGAAAGATATGAAATTTAATCTCGCAAGAACCGGGGAAAAAAACAAAGCAAGTTTAGAAGAATTACATTACATGATACTGAATACGACCAAACCAAATAAAACCCCATTCTTAATTGTTAACTTGGGGCTTAAAATTAAGATCAATTGAATTAGTAACCAAAATTTGTGATAGAAAAAAATTCATCTCCAATTCATTAGTCATTAAATTTAATGACATAATCAGATAGATGTATTTCACATTTTCTCCTATCAAAATTTGTCACTAATTTATTTGTTTTTTCTTGTAAGATTATTGAATACTAATAATGCAAATATCTTATAATGAAATCATACTTGCAGATTTTATCCAAGGCATAGTCCTTACTCCTGGAAATGGTGTAAGGATCACTTACACCCGCTACATTGTTTTTTTTCCAAAAGGCTACACCCGCTACATTGTGCAACGTCGGTGCAAATTGTTGAATCTAAAAAGGTAAAATTTATCTTTATAGATCTATAAGTTCCGATGTTGATGGACTCAATAGCGGGTGCATGGAATCCTCATCCGTAGGTATGGTATCACATGATGGAGCAAGTCTCGGGGTTTTGTTCATAAACAACCTTACAATAAGGTGGATAAGGGTTAGAACAAGGTGGATACGGTCGATATGGAGCATAGCATTTAGGGCATGTGCACCATTGAGGACATTGTTGGATGGGTGGTGTAGGAGGCTTCTCAGTAGGTGTAGGAGGTTTCTTAGGAGGTGCAGGAAGTGTACAACCATTACACTTCTTGTTGTCACAATTGGAGCAATTACATTTACACTTGCCATCACATTTTGAATCTTCACATTTAAAGCAAATTGTCACACAATGTTTTTCATCACACTTTAGACTTTCACATTTTGGGCATTTATCACATTTTCCATTACAACTCAAGTCGTGACACTTGATGCAAGTACCTTGCAAAACACTACGACATGCTTCTATCATCTTTTTCTTTTCTTCCTCTTTTTTCTTTTCTTCTTCCTTTTTCTTTTCTTCATCTGATTTCTTTTTCACCTCTTCCACACTAAGTATGGTGACACTATTGAACTTCTTCTTTAGCTGGTTTGCTAAACATATTGTGTCCACATCATCACCGATCACACATATAGAATCCTTATCATTTCCTTCCAATGATACTGAAGTTACACCTATAAAAATCAGTCACTAACTTGGTTAGCGACGTAAATAGTTGCCGAAATAATGGTAGCTAAAGTATAAATAGTTACACCTATATATGTGTGTTTTGGTTTTTGGTCATGAGTCACAACATATTAAGAAGCCTCAATTGAGACAAACATGTATCATTCACCATTAGAAAAAGTTGAACTACCAATAAAAATTAAACACACAAAAAAATTGAAAAATATGCCTTTCATTAATTTCATCATTAAGTATTAAATCCAAAAATTATTTTAAAATTTTATTTTTCTTAATATTTTTAACGGTCGCTTTTTAATTTATTTTGATGCAAATATTTCTATTTCTCGAATCATGTGGGTCTCTCCTTTGGGTTGTTTTGTCGGCACTTTGTACAGGGATGGATATGCATGAACCATGGTGTGGCTGAATTTTGAAGAAAATACATAAATTTCAATCGCTATGGTATAAAAATTGGTCACTAACTTGGTTAGCGACATAAATAGTTGCCGAAGTAATGGTCACTAAAGTATAAATATTAACAATCGGACGCTAATTTGATTAGCGACATAAATAGTGATCAAAATAGAGGTCGCTAAATTAAAGAATTCCCTCACAAAACTCCGTCGCAAAAATCGTGTTTTCTAGTAGTGTAGGACTATCCCTGTGAAAGTGGAGGTCTGACTCTCATAGTTAAGATAGATCTCTAGAAAAAGAAAGTTTATAAAGTTTGTTTTATTTTTTGAGAGAATAATTATAATATTTGTTATTTGTTTGTAGAGGTTTGTCATTTTAAATGACACGTATGCATGTGTCAAAAATTACAAGAAGTGCTCTTAAAAAATAATAAGAAAAAAAAAAGTTATGTTGTGTTTTGATTTGTATATAGAGAATGATATTTGTACGATTATTTTGTGATAACTTTTTATCAACACTCTTTCATATTCACATTATGTTTTTATTGTCTCTCTTCCTTTTTCTCTCTCTATTGTTTTTTACTAATAAAAAGAGAGAGAGAAAAAGTTGTCACAAAAATTATCTCAATTGTTGTTCAAATATCACTACTCTTGTAAATATACAGTCCAACATATTGATGAGAGTTAGACTGAATTGGAGAAAGAAGAGAGAGTATTTAAGACATATATGGACCTCAAATACATGATAAATTAGGCCCTAACATGCTCGGAAAAAGATTAATTAAAGGAGAAAAACATAAATCTCAGGTGTTAATACCATTAAAAACTCCATCTCTGATTTCTAACACTCGGCCATATCAACAAATTTGAATTTTCTACCACGTTATAAGTATATATTGCGTTTTTACATGCACTATATATTATTTTGGACCCCAAAATTTTGTAGACCCAACTCGATAGAGTTGTTTGCACCCTAAAGAACGCCCTTGGTTTTACAAATGCATAGTTGCTCTCATGCTTGTTATCTTTTCAAATTGTTGTATTAAGTGTGGAAAATTCCTCTAAAAAAAGTGTGAAAATTTGGAAATATAACAAACAAGAGAAGAATATGCAAACGTTTTTTTTTTTTGATAAAAACAAACTTAACTCATTTCATTAGTAATAACGGTCTCAATACAAGATGACATATGATCATGAGCATGAGGACTAGCATAAGCTAATGACGCTCTAGCTAGCAGATGGGTAACACTATTTGCTTGTCTCCTAATAAAAATTTTCTTAAAGTTATGAAAACGTTTTTTTATTCATCCTACTTGTAGCTGCAATACAATAAAAACAACAAAAAAAGGGTATAGTATGATTATTACCTTGGACCTCAGCAGCAGTCTTGAGGGCTTTGTTTCTGCATTTATCGCAGTCCATTTGCAACTTTATAACCATTTTTTGCTGTATTTGCCATTTCACATATAGCTTATTAAGAGAATAATAACAAAGAAAAAGAAAAGGTTAAAATAATAATTAAGTGATCAAAACACACCTTCATGCTTGCTTAATTTTGAAACAAACAGAAGTGGTTCTTGGTATTTGTCCTCTGCTTTTGAATTGAGCATGTAGTACATAGTATATGTTATGATATATATGTACATTGGTGTCGATAATTAGTTGCTTAGTCGCTGTTTTGTAAAGGTTCGATTATAGTCGTAGATAGAAAGAAAAGGAAAAAAAGAAAATACTAAACAATTTTTGCATAATTGAGGTTGTTGGGGTAGACTTGTCTTTTCCATAAATTGAATTTAGTTTCTTCTAAATGATTTATCTTTAAATGGAGCTAACACTCAGATTTAATAATCCATAAATTGAATTTTTGCTTAATTTTTAACTAGTTGTTCCTGCATGCATACAGCCAATCCACATATTATTGGTGTTTAATAATCAATATTGTAGATATTGTTAATATATGGTGGTGTTGTCCTAGTTTAAATTGTGCTCAAAATGAATATGGTGGGTGTTGATGAATTTGAAATATGATGATCAAAACACCCATACTCATGTGCCACCTAATAATCTATTAATTGAGCAACCACTGCAAAATCAAATACACTTTTCATTCCAAGATAAAAAAAACTCAAAACATCTCGAGACCTCATTTAAAACGCTAGAGTATCTTTGCATGAACAACACTCAGCATTGGCGAAAACGGAGGTACTCTAGTAAAGGCGTGGGCCACAACACACTTGAAAAGGAGAAAAACATAGATGTATGATACAAAGAAATGTTTAATTTAACGACGATTATTTGTTCATTTTAAGGGGTTTTGAACCTCATCAAACGAAACAGATGAATTTTTGGTAAATGTATGTAGTTTTTGCGGAGGTTACTTTCAGTGTTTTATAACCTCTACTAAATATACGTTATATAACAAAATTCGAAATGTAAATACTATTGGTTGTAATTAACTAGGTTTTTTTTTACCTCAATTACAATAACTATATTATTATAAATTATGTGTTTTTCTTATTTATAACAAAAAGGTTAATTTTCGTTTTCAACTTCGGCAATTCGTTATTCATGCCCGTCAAAAATCAAATTTGAAGAATTTATTTTAGTCAGCCACCCAAAAAGAAATTTTGGCTTCGCCACTGATCAAGAACCATAGAATCACTATAGCACCAACTCAACTGGTTTGAACTAAAAGTTAAAAAGTTAAAGATTCAAAGTTCAAGTTCCAACAAAAACTAAAAATTTAACATCACAATTAACATACTAACATTTGTCATTAAAAAAACTCAACTTCAATTATCTATTCTTAAAAATTATATCTATATACCTTTATATCTTGGTAATAAAGAGGTCTAAAACTCGGGAAGAAAAAAAAAAAGAAAACTATAAGAAAATTAACCGAGTACTAGAAACTCCCATAGCATCAACAAGAACCAATTGATGAAGAGGACAACTCTAAAAAAATATCAAGAATCAGCATCATCACACTCCAACTTGGCTAACGAGTCAGCAAAATTGTTAACCGTTGAATTTATATCTAACATTTCCTTTTTCTTTTGAATTAATTGTCACCTCGTATTGTTTCTTGGTGTTGGATTAGATAAATCGTCTTAAGTCCACACAAAACTCAAAGGCCATGTCTAATATTTTTTTTTAGACAATTGTTTTTTTGACATTCAAAAGTTCCTAATAATACAAGTAAATTACTAAAATACCATCAGCAGTTGTTAACTACTGTTAGGTTATAACTACAAAACCAGGAACAATTAACTGTCGCTGGGTTTTTTGGTCATTTACTTATGTTGTTAAGACATATCACATGTCAGAAAAACAATCCTCTTCTTTTTATTTTGAATTAATCATCACCTCGTATTGTTTCTTGATAGGAATGACACTACTTACTTTTGAATCTATATCCAACATGTCCTTTTTCTTTTGAATTGGCCGGCACCTCATTGCTTATAGATAGGAATGAGACTACTTTACTGTTGAATTCTTTCTCTAACATTTCCTATTTCTTTTGAATTAATCATCAACTTATATTGTTTCTAGATAAGAATGACACTACTTAATCGTTGAATCAATATCTAACATATTATTTTTCTTTTGAATTAACAATCACCTCACATTGCTTCTAGATAAGAATGACACTACTTAACTGTTGAATCCATATCTAACATTCCTTTTTCTTTTGAATTAACTGTCACATCATATATAAGGATTGATGTAGTAATTTTGTGAAGGGAAATATAATTTTTTTTTCCATGATATTTTATTTTGCTTGTTGCCAAAGAACACACTGTAAATTGAATTCTTACTTCCTCATAGTATCTTATACTTTTATATATAGGTATTCCTTTTGTATTTTAATTTTTAAAAGATATTGCTTTAGTATATTTATTTTCATTTTTTTTAGTAGCATGGTTATGATATAACATACAAAAAAAAAACATGATATGGTGGCTCAAATCATATATGTGTTTTTTTTTAAGGATTAAATCATATATATGTTGCAAGCCGACTCATTTTTGTTTACAAATAAACTGGTTTAAATTGATTAATTAGAAATAAAATGGATTTAATATTTATCTAATATTCAAATTATAATTTTGATTCAGTGTCAACTGTCAAGTGAAAATCATATTACAAAAAATATTCTTTGTCGGTCAAAAAATACAACGAATATCAGTCGTGCTATGTTTTGCTGTAAATCAAAAAAGATAGATTCTTAAGGTACTACAAATCTTAAGTCAAAAAAAAAAAAAAAAACCTTACAAATAATTATCCTATATACAATTGAGAGGAATTTTTGTATAAACACTCGTCATCTAGCTAGGACGTCGTTTGACTCAACCAACAACAACTAAATATTATCCCATTACATAGAATTGGCTACAAAGGTCGGCGTAAGGCAGCTTAAACCCTTGCTTTAAACCTCCAAAATGTAATTTTTTTTCTCTAAGGATATTTAGACCGTCAAATAAAATAATTACTATTAAAAATATACAACGTTAGGCCTCAAATTTTCATTAAGCTGTTGAAGCTCAGTTAGTGTCAATCGGTTTTTGCTTTTCAATAGGTTTGAATCTTGGTGTGATATGTATTTTAATTATTGTTCTTCTTCAAAAGTTTTTGTAGAGCATACGGCTCTTTTCTTTTTAATTTGTACAAAACAATACTTTATTAGTTTTTATCTACATGGAACACTGATCTATTAGCTAGATATATAGTTATTTATCTCAATAGAGAAAAAAATCAACTTTGACAAAAAAATAATAATATCACCTATATCATAATATAAAGATAATTTCAAAATATAATTTTTTGTTTTTTTCTTTCATGAAAAGTCTCAATTTAATTTTTCGCTTTAGGCCTCATAATTGATTTGGTCCTCATAATTGATTGGGTCAGCCATGTCGGCTACATACTTCAAGACAGGAATAGCTTAACAGAAGAATTGGCAGAGAAGAAAAGTCCATTTGTTGAGAAGCTCTTCAAATACTTCAAGACACGAGTAGCTACCAGAAAATGGATGTCTTAGGGGCATGAAACAAATTCACTAAGTTGTTCGACAACAAAGGCAATATATGGGTAAGTTGTAGTCAAATACAAATGTTGGCCAATTAATCTGGATATAAAGAGTCATAGGGAGTAGAACAAGGCTTCAGACAACAATATGGCCACTGTCAAAGAGAAAATCCAAAGTATACTCGCGCTAATTGAGTAAGATACCACCCATAGATCGAGCTATGTCAAGACCAAGAAATAGTCAAAGTTAGACAAGATGTATGATAAAAAATTGGTGATCCAAGAAAGATTTGACATGTTGAACTTCAACGAGATCATCATCCTTGAGGAAAATATCATCCACATAAACTAGAAGAGATGTTATTTTGGTACCAGAAGTCTTTGTAAATAAACAGTAGTCGAAAAAGAAATGTTGGTAACCAATGGAAACAAGAGTTGCTCAAAGTTTGGCATACCACTATCGGCTTGCTTATTTAAGGTCATATAGATATTTGTGAAGCTTACATACTTTTGGTTGTCTCTAGCTGAAGTTCTGGACTAAAAACTGAAGAAGTGGAACTTCTTAAGGACTTAAAGCTCTAAAGACCTGGACTTTGAAGAAGTGGTACTTTTGAAAGACTCATACTTTGAAGGTCATGTTAGCATCAGAAAACTCTTACTAGTTTTGTCATCTTCTGAAGAGGTCACTATCAAACTTAGATAATATAGTTTTTCCTCTTCTGACTACGTGCAGAAACAAACAAAGAACGTCAAGGACAATTGGAATGAAACAGATAATTCTTTGTGAAGCAAAGGAATTTCAAATGAACTTTCAACGACATTAAAGATATCAAGAAACATTCCAACGTCTATGATCAAGCTTCTCAACGACTCAAAGTAATGTGTTGGCATCTCTCTAATGTCTCTCAGATTTCTTTCTATATAAGGAGTTGAAGACTTGAAGAAAAAAAGAAAACACTGCATATTTTGAAAGTGCCTTTACTCTGTCAAAATAAAAGCGCATTTACACTTAGAATTTTTTACAAACTTTTTATCTTAGAAATTCTTAAGTCTTAAGTATCCATTTTGTTTTGTATTGTTTACACCGCTGATTGTATATCAAGTGTACAATCCAAACAATCTTTTGTTTGATTAAGTTAGATTTTAGAAGTCTTTTGCTTGTGTGCTTGAGCATTTGAAGTATCTTTCTCGGGTGATTGAGAATTTGAACCATCTTACTTGTGTTCTTGAGCATTTGTAATCTATAGTCATTATAGTGAAAATCCTTTGGAAGTGCAAGAGGATTATACTAATCTCGGTTTGTGAGAGGAACTAGTATAAATCTCTCTCTCTCTCTCTGTTTTTTTTATTTGCTGCATTCATAACTCTGCATTAGACTCTGAACTTAAGTTTCATACTCTGACCAGTGTAAACACTTAGAAAAAGTTTGAAAAGTCAACAAATTCAACCCCTGACAAGTATAAATTGCTTTGTCCAATGTTGTAGTTTAAATCGATTCCGTGGAAGCTTTGACCATTATTTAGACATGTTATGTTCTTAATCATCCTTGGTCAATTTGTAAAGATACAAATACTCTAGTGAAGTGTGGAGGGAACTTATTCCTCAAGAAATAAATCAAGTCGCTAACACTTTTGCTAAGGAAGGTCTTAACCAACAGATGAAGATGCATATTTTTATTAAGGGCAATGCTATCTTCTGCTCTTAGCACAAGTTTAGAAGTTAAATGTAGAAACTTAATTATAAAAATCGTGCATTTAATGTCTTGAAAGTTTAAAAACTTATTTTTCAATACAAAATTTATATTTTAATTCTTTTTTTAGATCCTAAGGCACAAGTTAGTATGACTCATATTTGTTAATGTTCCTACTTTTTGTTGTTATTCAGCCTCTTTTCTTTTTTTATAACAAGAGGGCCTTAGCCCGAAAATAGTTGTTAGTCAGCCTTTAAAGCTGTTATTTTGGATACTCTTTTCTTCAAAGCTTGTTAGTTTGTTTATGGGGTTATTCTCATTTTGTTCATAAAAACAGAAAAAAAAATATAAAATCTTGCTTATAAAGGAAAAGTTCGAAATTATGGTTAATGCTAAATAATTTTTTTTTTTTTTGTACATAGACGAAATGACAAAGCAATTATAAATTCACACACACAAGTAGAGGTACCGAGGTTCGAACCTCGGTCATGGCATCTTGCCAATGCTAAATACATTTTAAAGAAAACATTTTTTACAAAACGTTTTAAAGACAATTTAGAAAATTGATAAGTTCAACTACTCTTAATTATAAGTGTCAATTTATAGGACCCTTTAAAATTTGGTCCCAACCTATAAAGTTTTCTCAATGTTTTTTTAGATAAGTTTTCTCAATGAGCATCCAATTTATCCCCGTAAGCGTAACTCAGTTGGCATGAACATTACATTATATATGTAGATGTTGTAGTCCAAATCCAAGACACCTCACTTATTCACTTTAAAAATAAATTTCTAGGCGCCAAATTACTTGACAAAAAAATACCTCAAACCTAACTCAAGACAAAAGCCCACTAAAATTAAAGAGGATCTCCAATTTTTCAATTTTTTTTGTATTCGAAAAACATATATTCCAAAAAAAATTCATTCCCCCAAAAAATAATTTTTCTAAAAGATAATTTCACTTTTAAAAAAAATACTATTTTCATTCAAAAATATGGTGTTCGGCACAAAAAACATTATCTCAATAGGGTCCTAGAAATAGGGACGATGGTTTATCAATAACCCTTAACATTGCTCGCATTACTAAAAAAATCAATTGAGAGTTATGATCTGATTGAGATTGCACACACAAAAAAATCAATTGAGAGTTATGATCTGATTGAGATTGCACACACAAAAAAATCAATTAAGAGTTACGGTTCTTTGATTGTCCAATTTGAAGGCCTGTTGAACAATCAACTTTAGGACTTGATAAATGGGCCTCAAGATTTTGAGGGATTTTTGTCAGCTCTAGTTCGAGTTTTCTTCACCATATCTTTGGTGCAGTAACAAAACCAACATCACGAATCTAGTAAAATTATTTGCAAATTACTCTTCTCTCTTTTGTTTTTACTCACTCTCATGTTACGTGAGTTAACTCACATTGAAAAATGCACTTACGTGAGTTAACTCATGTTGAAAATGCATCCACGTAAGTTAACTCACGTTCGACTTTTTTAAGGGAATGAGCAAATCTAAATGGGAGAAGAGCAACTCTCGATCTCAAATTATTTTACATATTGAGTTGAGGAATTGATTTGTGAAAACATGTGTCCCTAATTGTGTGAGGCGTTGTTGCTATATTCCCTAAATGTATAGAAATTGCAAATATGTACTCATGTGTATATTCTATTAGTAAGTTTATAGACTAAATTGGCCAACGAAAAGCATATTTGAGAACTAAATTGGCTAAAAAACAATGATTTCTCTAAGATAAATTATTTTTAGGTGAGCTAAATTCCTGGAGTTTACCAACACCAAGGCAAGATTAATATACACACAAATTGCCCACCAAAGAGGTTCTCACACCGACAACGAGATCTGAATTCACGCCCTTGCAGGGTATAAGTCAAATGAGTCAACTCTTTCTCAACTGAACCAAAATCGCTTAACATATTTGATGACCAAAATGACTAATAAAAGACATTTAGTAATGTTTTTACAATTTTGATACATTATTGTCGGACTATCATGACAACGTCTCACACATTTAAGGACCATAAGGAACATAATGACTATTTAAGTTAGAAAAATCGAAAAAATGGGCTTTGTCTAACGTGGACAAGCAAAATAGTCTTGCACCATACACGAGTGTTCTTACCACCATAGGATCAAAAGGACACTATTAAAACTTAAGTCTTTAAGGAGAATCCAACCCAAAAGACTAATCTATTAGATGGAAGAACCTCATGGCTTAAGAACCGCATTGAACACTTTTATCAACTCGATGTGGGACTCCTAATATTGTCACGCCCTTTAAAAGCCGACGTTTACAATGATACCAATTGTTAGGACTTAAGCCTAGGAAAGTCTAACCCAAAAAACTGGGAGAATCTCATATTTGAAGTACCGCATGGAGCATTTGTATCTACTTAATGTGGGACTCATAACAGTTTTATCATAACATCATATTTGATTTAATTTAATGATGAGATGTATTGATTCAAATTTAAAAACTAACTTGGGTATGATGTAAGACATGTCTTACTTGTGCAATATATAATTGACATGAATGAATGAATAAAAGCTAAGAAACAATATTGGTGAGGAAGGGTACCTACCCATGATATAAAAAGCATTCCTCCATTTCACCACTTTTTCCTTACTATCTTTAAATTTTTTCTCTAATCTCGCAAAAGCTTTACCGTATATTAATTCCACTCTAGTTTCGCACAACAGCAGGATCCACATCGTAAAAAACTGGAAAAATAACTCGATGGTTCAACGAAAACCTGTCAAGGATATATGCAAGTAATTCCAAGCAAGATGATGAAAAAGCGTATAGTTATTAGAAAACACGATAATGGCAATTCTTGACTCATTGATGACTCGGTTTCTTCCTGGTCATCTATGAAGGTGTTGATTCCTTTGTTGCTAAGAAGTTTCCAGCGAAACCATAACGAGTATCGACACCGAAGAAGGTTAGGAAAACATCGTAGGTGAAGGAAGTGGAAGAGGAAGATGCCATGGTTGAGTGGAGGTGGTATGTAAAAAGTCAAGGAACAAGAGAAACGCGGTAAAGTGTTTTGTACTCATCTCTTTTTTTTCAACTCTCAAGTGGGTACGTACTCCAAGTTGATTCGTGAAAAACAACAAAAGCAGTAAAATTATGTGCAATGTAGTATCTTGGAGTATAGTCTTGGTCTTACCAAATTTGTTGCAAATTTTAAACCATCGAAAACGTTACAATCTCTTCAAAATAAAATTTAAAAGTACTTACGAGTTATGTAAGTAAAGTTCGGTTGATAGCACATTGATATGCAAAGGCCTGAAATTAATTTCAAGATCACTACTCTTCTGCATTTAAAGTGTGTGAATCACTAAGCTATATTACAGAGAGAAATACGAAATTTAAAAGTACTACACTCTCCGATGGGGAAACTCTGACCACATTTCGATCCCGCACCTCTTTTATTTTCGTAACCTGGATACAAAACTTGATGAAAATCCACTTCTTCAATAAATGATAAATCTTCATTTTCTGCAAGATTCTTGATATTCCAGTTACTATAAGGATATGCTGTTTTGTGGGTAATATGAATTTCACCAAAAATACTAAGCATGGACTTAGCACTTCTTAGAAACCCACTCACTAATTTCTTGTGTTGCCTGTAAAAGAACAAAACTTTATTAGGGCAAAATCATGTATACCACTAAAAAAATTAGAGTTTCTTAATGATCAATTTTATTTTTCCGTTTCTAATTTCTATTATTTTTTACGGTTAAAAAACAATGGAAATTGGAGATGTGAAAAAGAAATTTGATTACAAAACAACTCTTATCAATTGAAGATTGAATATTAGAGAAATGTTTTGCTTTATCTGTTACTCTTTCCACTTTTTCTAATAGTCACATGCTACAATTTCTATATAACTTACTCAATCACTGAGATATCAATTTCACGGCTAAAAATTCCAGAATGAGGAAAATTAAAGATTATTCGATCAAAATTATTGTGGTGCTTGAGATATTGATGGTGAGTCATGTTATGAACATCAACTTCGTGCAAGATGGTACATTCAAGATCTTCAAGTTCATTCAGGTTTGTTATTGCCCTTGTGTATTTCATTGCTAGAGATCCTTCAAAATATGAACGAAATAATATCAGTTAGTACAATATTTGACGAGCCAAATACAGCGCAGGAAACTAAACATATATTTTGTAAGATAATTATTAATTATTTAAAAAATGCTAACGAGTGTCTCTGAAACACTTTCTAAAACCTTTAAATTGTATTTCTTTATTTAAAAGTTCCTTATTTTATAATTCATAAAAAATGTACCGAAAAAACTCGTCAGCAAGAACATAATTATTTAATGAACTAAGAATGCAACATTTTAGTAGGCACATGCTCCTTAAATTTATGTGTTGATAATTACAAGTAGAAAAATCTATGCAGATAACGTATTTTTGTAAGCATGCATGATGCTACTATAAATATAAAATATCAACCATTGATAGCATGGACTAATCTCTTAAGAGATTGGTGACTACAAAACAGTGATAAAGACATATCGTACACATATCATGTTCATAAAAATAAAAAAAAATAGTACAAATTATAACGTATCAAATACCCTTGTTTCTATCATACCTCTATCATCGAAAGAGGTAGCAGTCATATTCATAGCTGAGCCAAATGCCTTTGCCAAGCAAAGTGAGAAGGAGAAATCTCCCTCTCCCACGAGCAATATTTTATCACTACTACTATAATGTGTTATTCTTTTCTTTTCCATTTTCGTTACTCAAGTTGCTCCTAATCGAATGATCACTAATTATGAGTTTAAATACAAATTTTGGTATCCGATGGAATTCCCCATAAAAATATATCGAATCTGAGTTAATAGTATTCACATGTTTTTATGTTTAATTTGTGACGTTTTATGATAAATTTGTTTAGGAACCAATAAGCTTTCCCTCTAATTTATTATTATTCTGTTTTTCTTTGTTTTTTTACAAAACTTAATTTATCATTATCTTCTTGGAAACCCCATTTTTAATGGAGTGGAATTGCAATGCTATCTATTCCCAACCATAGGAAGCGCATGCAAGTGAACTTTATAGTGAATTTAATTTTGTGCTAACAGGTAAGGGTGTTTGATGAGTCAATAAATTAGTATTTTTAATATGTTATTTGAGTTTATTTTATTTAGATTTGATTTAGTTTTATTTAAATATTATTTCCTTTTTGAATTATTTTACTTCAATTGCAAATTATTATATTT
>Ga0228710_1000649_pt1 | contig 46330 bp, 31 predicted proteins | sample MedpolnodulmetaG_FD_177995 | JGI IMG/M metagenome (GOLD analysis project Ga0228710, IMG submission 177995) | Root nodule microbial communities from Medicago polymorpha collected in Santa Monica, California, United States - pink nodules | ecosystem: Host-associated > Plants > Roots > Nodule... | reverse complement strand
TTTAAAAAATTTAAATGTTTTTTTTTTTGGGTACAACATATAAGTGTTTTTTTTTTAGCTTTAAGGTATTCTACTCATCCTAAATTTTTATTATAATTTTTTTACAAAATAAGTGATGTTGAATGATATTTTTAGGCAAGAAATTTGGACTCGCTTAAACATACAAAATAAAGAGGATCAAATTACACAAAAAAAAGTTACACCGATAGGTACACTAGTTCAAGAACATCCAATGGATAAATCGAAAGTTATCATATAGATCATCATCATATATATAATTTTAACATTAATCTACAATCATTTTCTAGATTGTCAAGATTAACGGCTATAGTGTAATTGGTTATAATATAAAATGATAAATTAATGTCAAAATTTATATATATGATAATCTATGTGATTAACTTTCAATTCAGTGGTTAATTTTGAAAAATATTTCCCATTGTAATGTTATTAAATAAGTATTGGTGTAATTCTTCGAGTGTAATTTCATCTTTTCATATATATGCCTGTAAAAGAAATCAATGAAATTTCATAAAAAGTTGTATATATCCTGTCACAGCTCACAGCTGTTCCTGCTGTTTGTGTTTCCACGTGAAATTTTGGTCAAACAATCTCCTATTATTTATCTACTTTCTTGACGACCTTTTCTTTTTATAATAATCAAAATAAAATCTCATTTATACTACTACGCCTTAACTGCGTATCTTCTTTGTTTATTTTTGAAGGGAACTCCATGTCTTCTTGATCAGTACAATTATTTATTCTGACAAAAGTGTGAATCATTATTATTTAATCGATTTTTTTTAAGGAAAAAGGCAATTTCAAGGCGGGTTCTTTGAGCTAGGACTGCGTGTTTTCCTTAACATTAGAAATATTAAATAAACTAGATTTTTGACCAGCACATGTTTGATGTAAATGGATTGACATACAAATAATAAAATGTAATATATAATTGGTAACAGTGAAAAAACAACACGTGATAATTCATATTAGACAAAATAAAACACTTCATAAAATGTATAAAATCTGAAATATTATAAAAGAAAATTTGGTAATCTTATCAATAATTCGTAAAAGAAATATGAAATTTTTAGTACATTGGCATGTAGTTTCATCACACATTGTAAAATACTTCATCATATACGACGTTAGACGTTACATTGGTATCTTCACCATCTTTACCAGTGATCAATATATTTAGTCCTATTCTCGATGTAACTCTTGAAACAACAACATACAACTGTCCGTGACAAAATATAGGTGTTGGTGGACATACACCAACATGTTTAAGCGACTGCCCTTGACTTTTGTTAATTGTCATTGCAAATGATACAGTCAAAGAAAATTGTCTTCGTTGAAACTTAAAGGGAATCATGACACCTGAAAGCGATTGAGAGAAACTCGGTTTTGGGCTTGGTATATATAGTCAAGTTTATATGGAAATTAGGGTAGCCGAGTTTGCATGAAAATTAGGGTATTCTGTTTGTAAACGTATTTAAATAAGTGTAGAAAATATTGTCAAAAAGAAAAGGCAACAGGATATGAATGAAATTGGTGTGATGCATTTTTTAGTAAGAGTACAAAATATTTCTTTAAAAAAAAAAGTGTACAAAATATTGTCAAAAAAAAATCCAAAAAAAAAATATAAAATAGAAGGCATCATAACCTGATCATTGATATGCTCATATTGAGTGCAGCATCATAATTTCTAGAACAAACATGCAACATCAAAAAAAAAATATTGTCAAAAAAAAAAGGCAAGAGAATGGGAATGAAATTGGAGCGATGCATTTTTTTAGATGGAATTTGTTAGGTTAAAGCGAGAGAAAAAATATTAGGTTAAAATATTGCAGACCTAACAAAATTAATAAATAAGTGTAGAAAATATTGTCAAAAAAAAAAAGACAACAAGATAGGAATGAAATTGGTGTGATGCATTTTTTTAGTAAGTGTACAAAATATTTCCTTAAAAAAAAAAATTAAAGTGTACAAAATATTGTAAAAAAAAAGGCATGAAATTGATGCGATACATTTTTTTAGTATTAAATAAGTGTACAAAATATTTCCTTAAAAAAAAAGTGTACAAAATACTGTCAAAAAAAAATCCAAAAACAAAAAGTATAAAATAGAAGGCATCACAACCTGATCATTGATATGCTCATATTGAGAGCAGCATCAAAAAAAAAAATATTGTCGAAAAAAAGGCAAGAGGATAGGAATGAAATTGGAGCGATACATTTTTTTAGATGGAATTTGTTAGGTTAAAATGAGGGGAAAAATATTAGGTTAAAATGTTGCAGAACTAACAAAATTAATAAATAAGGATAAATAAGTTTAGAAAATATTGTCCAAAAAAAAGGCAACGAGATTAGAATGAAATTGGTGCCATGCATTTTTTTAGTAAGTGTACAAAATATTTTCTTCAAAAAAAAAAGTGTACAAAATATTGTAAAAAAAAAGGCATGAAATTGGTGCGATGTATTTTTTAATATTAAATAAGTGTACAAAATATTTCCTTCAAAACTACAAAATATTGTCAAAAAAATCCAAAAAAAAAAAAGTATAAAATAGAAGGCATCATAACCTGATCATTGATATGCGCATATTGAGTGCAAAATCATAATTTCCAGAACAAACGTGTAAAATCAAAAAAAAAATTGTCAAAAAAATAAAGGCAAGAGGATAGATATGAAATTGGAGTGATGCATTTTTTTAGATGGAATTTGTTAGGTTAAAATGAGAGGGAAAATATTAGGTTAAAATGTTGCAGACCTAACAAAATTAATAAATAAGGATTCCTTTTAAAAAAAAATAGCATATAATTAGGAACATAATTTTATTTTACTTAAGATAAAGATTAAATGCAAAAGTGTGGAGGAAAAAATTAGGTTAAAATTATGTTAAGTATAGCGAGACGGGTTAACATTTACATAATTTTATTTTACTTTAGATAAACATTAAATACAAAAGTGTAGAGGGAAAAATTAGGTTAAAATTAGGTTAAGTATGGCGAGATGGGTTAACGGTCATTCCTTTCCAAAAAAATAGCATATAATTAGGAACATAATTTTATTTTACTTTAGATAAACATTAAATGCAAAAGTGTGGAGGAAAAAATTAGGTTAAAATTAGGTTAAGTATAGCGAGACGGGTTAACATTTATAAGTAAGAGTTTTAAATGGAATTTGTTAGGTTAAATTGCTGCTAACCTAATGCAGCATTTTAGAGGGAAATTATTAGGTTAAGTTGCTGCAGACCTAACAAAGTTAATAAATAAGGATAAGGATACAACCAAGTTTACATGGAAATTAGGGTAGCCGATTTTTCATGGAAATTAGGGTAGTCTGTTTGTAAACGTATTAAATAAGTGTACAAAATATTGTCAAAGAAAAAAAGGCAACATGATAGGATTGAAATTGGTGCGATGCATTTTTTTAGTATTAAATAAGTGTACAAAATATTGTCAAAAAAAAAGGAAAAAAAAGGCATAAGTGTACAATATATTGTCAAAAAAAAAAGGCAAGACGATAGGAATGAAATTGGTGCAATGCATTGTTTTAGATGAAATTTGTTAGGTTAAATTATGTTAAATTACTGCTAAGTTAATGCAGCATTGAGGGAAATTATTAGGTTAAGTTGTTGCAGACCTAATAAAATTAATAAATAAGGATACACAAGAGCGCTTAGATGAATTGATGAGAGTCTCTTCTATATTAACTAAAGTTTTGAGTTTTTTTTTTTGAAGAAACCAAAATGGAATATAACTTAAAAAGAGTGATTCATCTCGCACAAAATGTGCAATAGAGAACCACCCAAAAGGAATAGAATGTTAGGTATATGTTGCCACAAAGCACAACGGAAAAAAACCAAGAAAAAAAGCTATTCCCCAACACCCATACATAACAAAGGATGCCGCTACCAGTCAGTATAACTGAAGGCAGAAGTGAGAAAGTTAGCCTTTAACCAAGAATATGACAAAAACTTAACGGTTTCTAATAGATGAACCACATCCTGAATGTTGTTATTAAAGATCATGTTGTTTCTTTCCTTCCAAATAACCCAAGCAGTAGCGTGACAAATTACTTTGAGGAAAGTATGTGTAAATCGTGGTACACTCGCTAGCTGACCTAATTGATGAAGATGATCAGCCACCGACTCTGGAGAAATAAAAGAAATACCAACCCACTGAAAAATAAGGTGCCACAAGTTGCCAAAGACGGTGTATCCTAGAAGTAAATGAGCCGCCATCTCTTGGCCGCCACATCCTCCAACGCATGCGGTATCTTCATGATGGATAACTCGCTTACGTATCAGATTATCTTTTGTGGGGAGTCTGTTGTGTAGGAGCCGCCAAACAAACATTGAAACCTTCAACGAAACTTGCTTCAACCACACCGCATCAGGTAAAACGCTCTCCACAGTAGTAACCGGCGTCGTGAGATACTTGCAAGTCCCTCGGACAGAGTAACCAATGGTAAATAAAGATTTTTTTTAGGTAAAATAAAATTTATTAGTTATTTTTTTCGGTTTTATAACATCAATATTAATAAAAACTTACGATTGTAATTTAAATAATCTAAATGTCGGTCAGAACTAAGTTGCATTTAATATAGTATGATCAGATTTTTTAAAAAGAATTCTTTAAATCGAACCAAAACGAATGCGATTTTATCTTCATGTCGAATAATTTTCTCTCTTATCTAATGTATGCAAATAAAACAGCATTATATCATGCACAAGTTATTTTTCACTATTACATTATTAAATCTCATTGTATTCCATTTAAAGATTTATCTAATATGTGCAGTATTGCACATCTTAAATCACCTAAAACAAATAATTTTTTATTAAAAATAATAATTATTTATTAACAAACTACATATATAATATAAATTGCACAATTCACAAATCAAAATTACTATTTTAAACTTTTGAAAATTTACCCATGATAAAAAAAACTCTATATCTAAACAACATTATAAATGTTGCAAGATGTATATCACTTGTACAGCATAGGGTTAACCATAAATCATTCAGACTGGCACTCGATTACTCGAACTTTCTAAACATGACTAAGCATAAGTTAAATGACACATTTCATGTTCCTGTGAGTTTAGTTCAGTTGGTAAGGACATTGCATAATTTATGCAGCGGCAAATGTTCGAACTTTTGACACCCCGTTCTCCATATTTAATATGTGTGAGTTTTAACCACTAGACTAGTTGACCAAAAAAGAAAATGGCACCTTTCCTAAAAAAAAATTATAGTGCCAATTACGTGATGTCGTCGGCCATTATTTGACAGCACATCACCAAAATGGAGTACTTACTTGATATCCATTCTCAACTTTCGATGGTCAAGAGTATACGTGTCATAAACTTGAACATGACATCAACTTTTTTTTTGAAGGAACATCAACTTTATTTATCGTTTTAAATCATTAATTTTTCCATCCATTAATTTTTATTTTTCACCCATATGGCTTGGTTACCAAGGTTGAATTCTCAACCGTTTTGACTTAAGTTAAGAAGTTTTAGGTCGAGAGAGAAAAAACTATCACAATAAAATACCCACATTTGTAAAAATTGGCCTAACTACCAAATTTTTATACCAATATGTTCCGGTTAAAAAAAACCAAATTGTTCTAGTTTAGACTTTACTAATACTATCATTTAAAGTCCCATGACTCCTAACTCAATTGACAAAAATACCGAAATTGTTAGGTCAGACGTCATGGTTAGGGTTCGAATCCCGGTACCTCCACTTTATGTGTGTGAATTTATGATGATTTTGCCATCTCGTCTATCCACCCAAGAAAAAAATATGATCATTTAAAATGACACACTCATTAAGGACATGTCATATTAAAAATTTAAATAACTAACTATTCATAACAAAATATTCAAAATTATTAAAATAGAAAAAAAGTTTATTCGTGCCTAGGGATGTCAATGGGTACCCATGGAAACGATAGTATGATATCCGTCTCCGTCCCGTTGGATAAATATGATATCCGTGCCCGCCCCGTACCCTCGTGAGTACCCACTATGCGGATACCTGTGGATATTGAGGTATCCATGGGTATTTATGGGTACCCATAGATTTTTTATTTTATTTATTTTTTGGTACAAATAATAACTTTAATTACCAAAAAACTTCAACTTTTAAACATCCATACATAATCTATTCAAAAATTTATAAATCATACATAATCAATAGAAAATTCATGATTCTTGCATAATTCATATGATATGTTTTATGATGTGAATGGAGTAGAAATAGTGAACTTAATAAGATGAATTAAAAAATCAAAAATTAAAATAGGTTATTAACGAAGATCTTAGTTGGACGGTAAAATTTCCTTCAATAGAGTAAAAACTTAAGTAATAAGATAAGATATATAAGAATATTTTAATAATTTATTTAATTTATTATCAGGTATGAGTACCTGTGGGTATGTGTACAATCAAATTCGTGTCTGTATCCATATAATAATGGGTAGTCAAATACCCATTTATTATACCCGTTTAGCTATCTGTCCCGTGTCCGTGACGGATTTTACCCATAGGTACCCGTGAGCATGGATATCTTTGCCACCCCTACGTGCCACATCCCTGATGTCTATGCTTGCGGGGTGGGATATTGTGGTTCTTCTAGTTGTACATTTTTAATTAAAAATAGACACAGTTTTTTTGGTTACAATAGACACTCCTTTTTCTTCTTTTTTTCTTCTTTGTTTTCGATATTGTGTGTTCCTATTGTATTTTTAACTCAAAATTAGATATATATCTAGTTTGACCTCTCTTTATATAGTATTATTGTCTTCATATAGTCTATTTATTACACTATAAAAAGTTACAAAACTAAGAAGGATCCTAATGAATGTTTTAAGAGCACTAGTTAAAAAATCAAAAGAAGTAGTTTTTTTTTATATAAAAAGTTGATATAATTATTATATCGATACAAATAACGCTTATTTTTAAGATAAAATTTTCTTTTATAAATTTTTATCCAATTATCTCAGAGCATATTGTTTGCAAGACCATAAAACTACTATTATAATATAAACTACTCTTTCAGCTAGGGTTTTTGCACTACTTGTGTTGAAATTTCCAGGCTGCAGTAATATATTTCATTTTAGCTTCTTCAAAAAAAAAATAATAGAAACTATTTTTATATTTGTTGAAAAAGGTTGTGACTGACGCTACGTTTGTGGTAAAACAATAATTAATTATGGATATATTTTTTATACTCTGTTAGAAATGGACAAATATTTTTTAAAAGTCAACATTTTAGAGCAATTATAAATATAACTTGTATAATTTTTGTACGCTTACACGTTTATAAAATTTTATATAAACTTTTATGATATAACTTGACCCCACTGATTAAAATTTCTGGATGCTTCTGATCATACAATATTCATCTAATTTATCATGTTTTCTATTCGTTCTTTCATATCTAGTTTCATAATATTCATGTATTATTTCCTTTCCATGTATTTGTATTCTCTCATCTTTTCTCAATACCATTTAATGATGATACTTACACTTTGAATCGTTCAAAAATTCTCTAATCCGAATCGTATTTCATCCCCTTTGCATGTACACAATATATTTTCTCTCTTTCTCTTCTTTGCTTGACTTCCATAATAAACAAACTAATAAAAAATCAAACTTTACATACAACCACAAAGAAGGATGAATTAAAAATTTACTTTTTATTAGCAAAATAATTTAAACCGTTCGTACTTCCTTTGTTAATACTTTTGTTACTCTCTTTTATTTTGTAAATGTACTCTCTCTGTTTTTTTTTTATTGCAATTTTTCAATTTTCAATGTGACTTTTTTTCTTCTTCTTTAAACTTGAGATGAATATAATATAAAACAACAATATTTAAAAGAACTGCTAACAGTTGATTAGAACTAACTAATTACCAAATGATATGTAGTATGATCTCACAGTCAAATTGAAAGTCGTGAAGGTGTTGAAGACAACACAATCATAGATAAAATGTCTGATTGCAACATGCAAATCCAGCATACGTGCTTACACCAAAATTGCCATAAGAGAGATCACTCATCACCTGAAACTAGAGATCAGAGATATGAACAAATTAGTTGGACATGGACTGATGCAGTGCAGAATGTGACGGTGAATTTATTACAAAGTTAGTTGAACCTGTGAGCCATGCCTCATAAAGAATGATAATAACATTAAATTTGTACAAGTCAATTCTGCATGCTTACATTAACATATTTTTAGTTTCATGCCCATTCATATCATCATTTTTTAAAGGTATTGCGTATCCCTCCAGACAGGAACTATGTCCATGTCACCACTCATTCAGTTGTGATATACTCATAATAACAAATGATAGAATCCAAATGCTTATCACCAAATTTAAAAACTTAGACAGTAACAATAAATTTAACTTATTATTATTTCGACAGAACAAACTTTAAATAGTTTAGGATTTAGAGAAAAAAAAAAAAAAAAAACTTGTCGATAGGGGTTTGGTGTAATTCAGATTTTATAATCCACACCAATCAAAGTAATGTATAAAGAAAAGAGGAAGAATGGGATGCAACGAAGTGGTATCAGCTCATTCTGTTTTAGCACTAGTATGAAGTTGGACTAAGGAAGCATAAAATCCATCTTTAACATTAATAAGTGTTTCATGTCTTCCTTTTTCCACTATAACACCATTCTTGACAACAACAATAACATCTGCATTTTTAATTGTAGACAAACGATGTGCCACAACCACAGTGGTTCTATTTACCATCACTTTGTCTAATGCATCTTGAACAACTCTCTCTGATTCTGCATCTAATGCACTTGTTGCTTCATCAAGTAACAAAATCTTTGGACTTTTTATTATTGCACGTGCAATAGCTACCCTTTGTTTCTGCCCACCTGATAATTGAGTTCCCCTCTCTCCCACGATTGTATCATAACCCTGTAACAAGACATAATACAAGTAAGAACTATATAATATTGGATTAAAAACCCAATTCTGAATAGAGATAAGGTCTGAAATGATTTTGTCACCCATCATTCTTATAAGTCGATTTTTTATGCTTGGTAGAGTTCTTATTTAATTATTGTTTACCTGCTGTAAGCCACTAATGAATCTATGAGCATTGGCCAATTCAGCAGCAGCAATGATTTCTGCTTCTGTTGCATTGCCACCTTTTCCATAGGCAATATTAGCACGGATAGTGTCATTGAATAAGACTGGTTCTTGGCTTACAAGACCCATTTGTTGCCTTAACCACTTTAACTGTAATTGACGAATTTCTATCCCATCAAGTGTGATTTCACCTGAATCAGGATCATAAAATCTTTGCAACAAAGCAATCACCGTTGACTTCCCACTTCCACTTTCACCAACAAGAGCCACCGTCTGGAACAAACAATTTTTATTAGATATAAAGTTAGTTATATAACTGATATAACTACATGGGAAGTAAAGGGGCCCTTACCTTGCCAGAATGGATGGTCAAGTTGAGGTCTCGGAAAATTTGAATATCAGGCCTAGATGGATACTTAAAGCTAACATGACGAAGCTCAATTTCGCCCTTAACACTGTCTAAAGTGGTACCAGATTCATCACTTGGATCTATTTTTGATTTCTTATCAATCATTCCAAATATGGAAGCAGTAGCTGTCTTCGCTTTGCTGGAGTCAGGAGCAAAGGAACTTGACTGAGAAATACCAACAGTTGCCATAGTTAACGCAAAGAAAACCTGCAAAACATGAAAATAACATACATTTTTAAGAGGGTTGATTTGATCATATAATGCAATATTCTTGCATCTTATTCCTGCAAAAGTTGATTGTAATAAATGTTAGTACCCGAAAAACATCTGAAAATTTTGTATGCCCGGATTCCACAAGTCTAGCTCCAGCGTAGAAACTTGTTGCATAGACACAAAACAATAAGAAAAATGAAACGCCGAATCCTGATCCACTGATTATCCCTTGCCTTATCCCTGTTTTCATGGGAACTTCACATTTCTTCCTATATAGTTCCATAACCTTGTCTTCAGCACAGAAAGAAGCCACAGTTCTTATGCTTCCAACTGCATCATTCGCAACTTGACTAGCCTCCTCATACATCATCTGCATAAACTCAATTGTTAGGATTAGTACGAGTTTGTAGTTACAATTGAATTAATATTAGTTGCAAGTTAGTTAATATTTGTTAGTATAGTTCGGCTTGTTATGGATTGATTAATTCATGTTTGACTAGTTTACTTACTATGCAAGTCAAGTGGTTAGGTAGTAAGTGAACACAAGAAAGTGAAATCCTGCAATATCAATTCCCATTTTTCAGTCTGTGTTAATTCCTCTTTTTCCATTATTGATTACACCATCTTCACCAAAAGTTTTAAGTGAACACAAGAAAGCGAAATCCTCCTACATTCATTATAAAAACTAACTCACCTTTGCATTTGCGCTGAATCCCTTCATGGATTTCATTTGAACATATCCATTTAATCCAATGAGAGGAATCAAGACAAGGATAATCAACGCAAGCTGCCAACTCGCAACGAAAGCAATAATCAAACCAGACAATGCAGCTGCCAAATTCATAACCAACAGTCCTAGCGCATCACCAACAATTGCACGCACTGAAGCAGCATCTGCCGAGAGCCTTGCCCCTACTGCGCCGCTCGAGTTTTCAGGCTCATCAAACCAACCAACCTCCATGCTCACCACCTTCTCAAAACATAGTAGTCTGATACGTTGGATTAACTTGTACCCAGCCACAGAGAAAAAGTAAGATTGTGCAGTAACCACCAGCAATGATGCAAAACCAAGGAGCATAAACATCACTGCCCAAAACTTGGAGTCCTTTTTCATCTCATCAAACGGTTCATAAAATGTTTTGATCACACTAGAAATCAGAATGCCGAATATTGGAAATATGACACCGTTTCCTATGGCCCCAAAACATCCAAAAATCAGAACTGGAATCTCTGGCTTGTTGAGGGTAGCAAGGCGGCTTAGCGGAACTTCTTGTCCTTTTTCTTTGGTTGCTAAATTCTCAAGTTCAGGATCAATGACATTAACTCCTGTTGGTAAAACGGACGAAACAGAAAATGAATGGCGACTACTATTCCCTATAGATGATCCCCTACTGATAGATCTTTGAAGCGACTTCCTTTGACTCAACTGTCTAAACGATTCTGCAGAAAGTTCTCTCTTGCCGTGATGGTTTGTAGTTTCTTCTGATTCCTTGTTTACTTCTTGTAATCGTATGAGTTGAGAATAAGCTCCTTCAGGATCCTTGAGTAATTCTGTGTGTGTTCCTGATCAATGTACAAATAAAAGAATAAATATAAACAAGATCATGACAATTTCAATTCGACTCTCTATGTATGAATTGAATTCTACTCAATCAATGAAAAGAAGCCATATTTTGTGTGCTACCTTTCAAAACCATTTTCCCTCTATGGATTACAGCAATCATGTCGGCATTCCTCACGGTGCTCAAGCGATGTGCAACAACAACCGTGGTTCTGTTGACCATGATCTTATCTAGAGTCTCTTGTACTACCCTTTCAGATTCTGCATCAAGTGCACTTGTAGCTTCATCTAGAAGTAAAATTCTTGGATTCTTAAGTATTGCTCTTGCAATGGCAATGCGCTGCTTCTGCCCACCAGAAAGCTGAGTTCCATGGTCACCAACCATTGTGTCCAACCCCTGAACTCAAAAGCTCAAGGTTAGGAATCCATAAATATCAAATAGCATTGACTTTGAAACTGAAGTACTATACTACTCTTATATAGTTAAGAGTTAGTTAGATTAGTTATCCTAATTATCTTCTTTATTTTATTGTGCATTCAAATATATAAATAGACTCTTGTGTTCATTATTGATCAATCTGGACAAGTTATCAATAAATAAGATACTTTAGTAACATGGTATCAAAGCCTGGTTAGAATCTAGAACCTGTGGCAGTTTATCAATGAATTTGGCGGCGTTTGCAAGTTCAGATGCGGATCTTATTTCTTCAATTGTTGCTCCATCTTTACCATAAGAAATGTTATCCTTAATGCTGGATGCAAACAACACTGGCTCCTGGCTAACAAGACCAATTTTCCCTCTGATCCACCTGAGCTGAAATTCTTTCATGTTAATTCCATCAATAAGAATTTCACCTGCCTGTGGATCATAGAATCTCTCTACCAAACTGATAATTGTCGACTTTCCACTTCCACTTTGTCCAACTAATGCTGCAGTTGTTCCGCTCGGTATATGAAGAGAGAATCCATTAAATATCAGCTCATCAGGTCTTGCCGGATAACTGAAAAAAACTTCTTTCAACTCTATTTCACCTTGAATATCCTCTAATATTTTTCCATTTGGATCATAAGCATCTATCTCTGGTTTCCTTTTAATTGTCTCAAACATTTTGTAAGCCGCCGCCTGACCTGCCGCAAAAGCATTCAAACCAGATGATGCCTGGCCAAGAGACCTAAAAAAATACATATCCATATGAAGAAACAAAATTAATGTAATTAAGGAACTTTCAAATTGACTTAGCAAGGGGGTGCACAAAAATGAAGGTACCACTTACATGGAAGCAGCTAACACGACCATAATCACATTAATCACCGTGCCTCCATTATATCCTTCTTCCATGACCATCTTTGCACCAAACCATACAGCCAAAGCATAACCTAGGAACATAACAAACATAACTGTGCCTACACCTACTCCAGATATAAAACCTTCAAAAACTCCTGATTTGTAACCATCTACAAGATATTTGCTGTAATTAGCTACTGCTTGCTTTTCACCAGTAAAGGAAGCAACCTGAAAATACATACAACTCGAGGAAGGAAATTAGGCTACATGTTTATCATAGCACTGCCACACATAAGCAGCAAGAAAATAAAAGGTAACATGTATGTTTCATTCCACTTCTGGACTGAGGCAAAATTAATTTTAGAAGTGTAGAAATGAATTTGATATGTTTGGATGTTATCAAGTATAGTTGATTTTGACCCACTTTTAAACCTCAAATTTACTGTTCAACACACTTTTACATGAATTTTACGTTCAATTTTTAGCCACAATCAATTTTTGTTACTGCAGAACCAAACTCACACTTAGAAGTTATTGAAGTTTGCAAATTTCCTTCTGACAACATACCGTTCTTATTGAGCCAATGGTCTGTTCAACAACATGTGCAGCTTTTGCATAAGCAGTTTGACCTTTAGAAGCCATTCTGCTTATGATAACAGCCATAGCAGCACCTGACACAACAAGAAGTGGAAGTGTTGACATCATCACAAGAGTAAGAAGCCAACCTTTGGTAAATGCTATCACAAAACCCCCAATAAATGTTGCTATTAGCTGCAGAAATTTCCCAACCTGTTTTTTCAAACATAAAATGAAACCTTCAATTCAGTAAATTAAATTCAAAGCTATGTAGTAGACACTTCACATTAAATTTGTGTCCAGTGTCCGAAACACTAACATGTGATTACATTCAATTATTCTATTTTTTCAAATTACTACTAGTATTGACGTACTGTGTTTGGTGTCCGCGTTCGTGGTTCATAGATTCAAAGTAACCATTTACTCCAAAATCATATTTTACATTCAACTCTAAAATTCATACCTTCTCACCCATGGCATCTTGAATAAGAACAGTATCACCAGACATTCTCCCTACAACTTCTCCTGTGTTTGTTTCTTTATCAAAGAAAGTGACATCTTGTCTTAATATTGTTTTCAAATACAATCCTCTTATTCTTGCAGCTTGTCTTTCTCCTGTGACCATCCAACAACTCACCTCTGAAAATACAAAAACAATTTCTCACAAGTTTAGTGTCTTTTCTTCATATATCTAAAAAAAATCATCATCTTAATTAATATAATATAATATATTATACTTACGAAGAAATGCTGCCACCCCAGATCCTACTGCCAAATATACATATTTCAAAGAAACCTGTAATTAATTTAATCATCATCATCATCATGTAACTGAAATTTTTTTCTACAAGTTAAAGAAAAATCTCATTCATCCCATAAATACAGCTCAGTTGGTATAGCTGCAAAGATGTTGATATGCAGGGGTCTGTGTTCGAAGGTGACACACTTAAAGTGCACAAGTCTAGTCACTAGACTTCGACAAAAAGAAATATCATTCATTAAATTTCATGGCATGGTTTTATGTTACCTTAGACACTTGGTCAACAACATCCTCGATGTTACTTTGGTTACTACCGAAACTATGGATCATTTGACCGAGGAACACTGTCATGAGAGGTAAACCCAAACCATTTCCAATAGCACCAATAGTACCAACAATCATTAACAGAATATCAGTGGAATCTGCAAAAGTGAATAATTTGTGAAATGGTACTGTCTCTTGTTTTTCTTTTGTTATATCCTTTTCGCCGTTTGTAGTAGCATTTGCACTTGTTTCTGTACGATTATTCTCTGACGTTGTTGCTTCATCAACAACATCATTCTCAATCTCCAAACCCATTTCAAATCACTGTCTTGTCTTCAACTATGGAAAAATAAAGTGAAGACCAAAAAAAAAAAGATTAACTCATCAAAATATCACAAATTCACAAACCAAGTATTCGAAATAAGTTTTGGGAAATGTTACTAGTTAAGGTTTTAAAGGATAACTTATCATAAAACTCGGGGACACTCAGTTTTAAAAGTCTAATGAAGTTGAAGGACATAGTTGTCATTTTCAAAGATTGACCAAACGTTTCTTTCATTGATTAAGGGCCCGTTTGTTTTGGATTTTTTTGAAAAAAAATCTATATTTCATCTAAAAAAAATTACTTTTTATTTTTGTAGTGTTTGTTTTAGATTTATAGAAAATCCATTTTGTTAAAAAAATTATTATTTTTTCTCAAAATGAAAATCGATTTGAAGTATTTTTTCAAAATCTATTTTTTTCTAAACATAAGAAACTCAAGTGTAAGAGTTTCAACTCTTAAAAAAATGATTTTTATGATAGTAAACAAACATAAATAGCTTTAAATTTTTTTAAAAAATCTCTAAAAAAATTTAACTCAAAATCTATTTTTTTTTAAAGCTGAAACAAACGCATCCTAAGTGGCGATTGAAGAATCTTATTTGAGTGATTGGTTCGAAAAAGAAAGTCTACCGTAATGAGAACTTAATTAATTTGTAATTAGGTGACACAATGAAATACTATATAAGTAATGCAAATTAGGATTTTAATTATTTGCGTTTACCAGCATAATTGGCATTATTAGCATGAGCTATGCTAAGGTAAGGACAAACTTTCAAAAATACAAAACCTTTGCAATTTTTCATTGCTATATTTTTGAATTGGATAATTAATTTTGGACCTGTTTGTGATAGAGAATGAAAAAGGCACAAATTTTCCCTTTTTTTTTAATGAATTTACTGTTGACAACCATCACCTAGTAAATCCAAATTATAAATGGAATTGCCTTTTCTTTCAAATTTATGGCACTACGTGTGTTTGACCTGTTGACATGCACCCAGAAAAATAAAATGCGCGTTAAGTTAACATAACATCTTAGAAATCGTGGTTGGGCCTACACAACCCCACAAAACCGGTTTGTGAGGTGAGAATTGCCCCCACTTATATAAACATTGTCAGGTCATGTCCTATTCGATGTGGGACTCTTAACACACCCCCTCACGACCAACACTATTGGGCTTGGTTCGTGGACATAAATGGTGGGTGGCCCGATAGCGGAAACCTGATAGCAGGTGGCCTAATGGATCTTGGAGAGGCTCTGATACCAACTTAGAAATCGTGGTATAACACTCCCTTCAAAAAAAATAAATTAACATAACATTGTCTGTCTAGCACCATATGTGGAAGGAAAACGATAGAGATTGCGGGGACGAAATTGACAAATTGGACAAATTCACACTTTCCAGCACCATCTGTTTGAAATAATAATAATAATCTACATTGTATATAAAGAAAATAGTTTTGTTCATGTGAGCTTAACTCAATTGGCAGAGACATTGCATAATATATACAGGGGTCGGGAAACATATGTGAAACCAACAAACCTTGCTGATCAAGCCACCATCTACATTATAAACTAGTTCAAATTATATAATATGAAACCATCTCAGAATTGTTCGTATTATATAATCCGAACTAGTCCAAGATATTGTTATAAAACCCGTATTTTAAGAGTTTGTGACATTTCAGATAATATAATATGAAGCAGTCAAGTACATGATTTTTCCGAGGTCCACATTGCACCAATAGTTTATGTGTTCATGATGCACATAAACATCTATAAATTGGTGTGTTTTGTTCATTTGTTTATAAACTACACTACATAACCATGAACACTTATCCAGTAGACCTGAACACCAAGTTAGTTACAATTTACTACAACGAGGGAAAATCCAATCTTTTCAGGGTTTGGGTTGATGTCACACTATCTGTGTTAAAGGTTCGGCTAGACCAAATAAATTGTTGACTCAACCACAGAGACACAAGGATGGTGGACAATGTTTAGTACTGTCGTCCATCGACCGACTCATATGGAAGTGTTTGGTTTGCCAAGATGAAGCTCAAGAACGATGAAGACGTGAGAACCATGATTTCAACATTTGGTAAATACAGTTCTAAAGAACCGATCAAGTTGGACGCTTCCTTGGTCGGATCTTTCAAAGATGTTTTGAGAAAATTTGATCAAACCCAGAACCTATGAAGAAATCATGATAGATCAAATGAAGATTTAAGTTTGGTCGATCCATAATCTTTTATGTGTTTTATTATGTTATTTTATGTTGTTAAATTGCATTGTTGAAATTCTTATTTTTAATGTGTGTTGTTGAAAATAAATTTCCTATGTTATGAACTCATCCACACCCTCCAAATTTTAAGTTTAAAGACGGTACGAGATTGATTCAAATTATATAATTCGAATTATTTTGAGAATGAATTCGGATTATACTAGCCCAAAATATGGATTGTGGCGTTACAAGTAAAGTTTGGACGGTTTGTGGTATCTTAATTGAATTGTAAACATTATACATGTTTCATTTTACTAGTTTCATTCTAGGAACGTTTTATGGGTATAAATAGTCTTGCATCTTTCAACATTTTTATTCATTATTCGCTTTTCATTCTTTTTACATATCTCTTTCTTAAATTTCATTTTGGGAGTGGCTTAAGATACCATGGTTATTGTAGACGACTCACACTATCTTCAATATTGCTTTGCGGTTTATTTGAGGATAGTGAGATGGTCAACAGTAATCTTCGTATCAATTACAATATCATATACGAGTTTTAGTAATTTTCGGATTGTACAATTCAAAAATTCCTATAAAAATGTTCAGATTATATAATCTGAACATGAACATTTTTGAAAATAAATAGACCGCACGAGAAGAGAGTATGGTGGAAAAAAAAAGTAAAAAAATAATAATTTGAAAGGCATGGAGCAAATTCATTCAAGAACTTGTTGGTGTTACTTTGGCATTGGGTTGGTGGTACTTTGGCATTGGAGGGGTCAACCTTATATAGATTTTATAGGAATAAACACCAATTTAATACTTTTTTTTGGTTACACAATTTAATACTCACGATATCACTATCTCTTCTATTTAGTCCTAAAGTAAATTAAATTTGTCAATTAAGTTCATGTATATTGATGGATTTCATATATTTGAAATACTGTTTATTATTTTGATATAATTTATGGATTAAATTCAAAAGAGTTTGATAAACTAGAGACAAAATTAATGATTTATTCGATTTTACAGTGTGTTTGGAACAATGGTGGGACACTCCTACATGTGGGATAAACTAGAAGTTTGGGAGGAATACCCATTCATTGGCCTAAAAAAAACATTGTTTAGACACACATAATAATACATTTCATTTAATTATTTTAAAAATAAACACTATTAAATTGTTTATATTTTCCTTTTTTTAAAACTTTGTTAGTGTATCCAAATAATTTATATTTAAAATTTTGATCATACAAGTTCTTCGAAGTTTAGACTTGTTTCACATAACTCATGGTTGAAATGGATTGGAACACCAAAACACCAACATGATGCAAATTGTTAGCAACACCATACCGACTTTCTATGCAAAGTAATTTCAAGAATGAAAGATGTTAACTCTTTAATTCTAAAAATAATGAGTGCTAATAATCCTAAGTTTTTTTTTTTGAAGGAACTAATAATCCTAAGTTTGCGAATGATGTTTCAAATTTAATTGGCCGTCTAATATATGGCTTAAAATTCCCTAAAAAAATATATGGCTTAATTAGGTGTAGATCCCTTATCTTTTTCTTTCTATTTTTTTTAAAGAGTTTTTCTTTCTATTTAAACATAGCAAAATGAATTATATTAGGCCAAAAAAGTATTCTTCCTAGTATAAGGCGTATCAGAGTAGAATACAATAGTTCAACTTAAAATGTAAAAGGAAAAAACAAGTAATTAGTCAATGCCCAAACATGCAAAAAGACTAAACCATTAGTTTTGAAAACAAAAAGCAATGTTAACAAGTTTTGCCTTCGGCCACAAAAAAGAAAGCAGCTTAATATGTCATCTCTCTTTGTGATTAAAAATCTTGCAGTTCTTTTCCTTCCAAATCACCTAAGCGCAAGAAAACCATATTAAAAGCATAAATGAGTTAACAACATCTGCTAAATTACCAAACTGAATGAATTGGTTAAATATACCAACATGATAAACTGAAGAAAAAAAAACCAATACAATTGTGCACAAGATGCCAAAGCAAACCGAAAAAAATGACATCTCAAAAACAAATGATTTGTTGATTTTGGGTTACCGCTACCACTGACACAAAACTGAGAGTCATGAGGGATAATTCCTCGCCTATATAAATTGTCCTTGAGGGCAATCTACTACGGAGAAGCCGCCAAACAAACAAATAAATTTTAAGAGAAACACCCTTATGCCAGATGAGATCTGACACAACTGTAAGATGATGTAGTACCTGACTGGTTAGAAGATGATGCACGCCACAAACAGTATACCCCTCAGACGGTTCAAGAATTCAAAGCCATTGAACCTCTATCAACATGTAGGGTCACATTGTGAAGTAAATTCTTACACTCCCCAACCAACTCCTCCTCTCACGCTAACAACCTACGCCGCCACTTCCACGCTTCACCATCCTCACCCCAATCTAAAGCGAACATGTATGCCACTGTCATCCACTAATTATCAGCCAACAATCTTCAAAACCAATCACGTAAAGTCATGTTTCCTAACCACCTATCCAATCAAAAGAAAGTATTTTTCCATTATAAACCTCTCGACGTAAATTCTCGTCAAACCAGCCTCCACCTCAACACCATCACGAATACACACCAACTCCCTCCATCAAACAGGCTCATCCCCACCACCCTCTTTTAGATGGCCCCCTTTACACCATATCTTGCCGCCAACACTCTAAGCCACAAACCTCCTCTATCCACCACCCTTTTTCAGACGGCCCCCTCTACACCATATCTTACCGCCTAACTCCCAAACTGTCATATTGCTTTACCAAGCAAATAGATTCTCAATCAACCCAATAAACTTTTCTATGATCCCACACCCCACACACACACACACAATTTTTTTAAAAAAAGAGATTCAATTAATGAAATGATATCTAGGGGAGCCTTGGAGAAAGAAAAGACATAAATAGGGAGAGATGACAAGACAAATTTAAGGAGAACAAGCCAATCACTCAAAAATAAATTCATTCTTTTCCAATCTGATAATCTAGACTTAATTCGGATAAACAACGGATCTCGGAACTTCAGACGCCTTAATATGAACATTATAAACATTAACCATTTCAATATATAGTTATCATTTTTATGGGGTAAATATGTTTTTGATCCCTATAAATATGTCAACTTTTTGTTTTAGTCCCTCTAAAAAATTTCTTCGACTTTTAGTCCCCAACAAATTTTCCATCTTCACTTTTGGTCCTTTTTTTAAAGTAAACTAATATGTAGAAATCATATTTTTGAATAAAATTGTGCATAAATGTTTAGAACATTGTAAAATATCTCCCTAAAAAAAATTAGAATTTTTCAACAATACATAAATTAAATATGAATTTTTATATTTTTGGTGGTTAAAAATTCATATTTAATTTATGTTTTGTTGAAAACTTCTAATTTTTTCAGGGAGGAATTTTTACAATATTTTAAACACTTATGCACAATTTCATTAAAAAATACAAAAAATAACTTAAAAGTTGAGACCAAAAATAGTGATTGAAAATTTTATAGGGACTAAAAGTTGAAGAAATTTTTTAGAAAGACTAAAATGAAAAATTGGTATATTTATAGGGACCAAAAACATATTTAACCCTTTTTTTTATTTCATTGTGAAAGCTAACTTATTTCATAATAAAAATAAGTGAAGTTTAACAACAAATCAAAAGTTAATTATTGCTCTAACCACTCGGAAAATTGTCTAAAGAAAACAGTATAAAAATGGTGATTAAGCCTAACAAGTTTCAAGTTTTTTCATTTTTTGACAAGAAAGTTTTAGGGTTCGTTTGATGGTCAGGATATGATAGAGGCATGATATGATATAAAGCTGGATAGAGATAGGATGTGATAAGTACATGATAAACATTAATCCTAGCATGTGTTTGATGCGTACATGATAACAAACATGATATCATTATAATTAAATGAAAAAAATGCTCTCATAATTAAATAAATATTGTAAAAATGGCATGTTATTAATTATAATAGAAAATACATGCTATCATTATTTTAAAAATGACAATATTTTAAAAATGACAGAATATCAAGATAATAAATAAGGAATGATCTTCTAATTCCATCGGGATAATTTCTAACCCAGCCTATACCCAGGATAGAAATTACAAAGGAAAGTCAAGATATGATAAGAAAATGATTTATTTTATCCTATCCCTTTGGTGCATCAAACATGATATTTAATCAGGATATGATTTATGTATCATATCTTGTCTCCATATCCTGACCATCAAACGGACCTTAAAATTGACAAAGGACCATACTATTTTTGTATGAAAAAGATTCTGCACAGTAAATTAAAGAAAAAAAGTTCGTGATGTAGATAAAAAGAATAGAAAAGATAGAAGTGATGAATGTGATATTAGATATGAGTGTGATGAAAAGAGTTAGAAAGAATAAAACATGTTAGATGTGTATAGATTTTTAGAGGGCTGTTAAAAAATCAGCATTATAAATTATAAATTAAAACAAACAAAAAGATGAAAAAGGGAAAAGCGGTGGGGACTAGTAGGAAAGGAATAAAGCATCATTCACCTTTTGATAGTGATCTATCCTTGGTTCTATGATTTATCTTCAACACTAATCAATATCCTAATAATAGTAATAAATTAAAATACGCATTAATCACATAAAGTACAATTGATTCAATATTTTTCAATAAACTACAATAAATTTGGCTAAGGCCAGTGGAAGGTGCTCCTAATATTAGACACTTCATCCAACATGCTCCTTTGCCTTTGAGGAAAAAAGAGGCAGTGGAGAAACAGTTGCAAATGTTGTTTGTGTTGACAAATGTACTTCTTTTATGTGCCTCTCTTGTGTCCACAACTCAGTCTCAGACCAATGTCTCAGCTGTAGGAGACCCAGGAATGCAAAGAGATGGTCTAAGAGTAGCCTTTGAAGCTTGGAATTTTTGCAATGAAGTTGGCCAAGAAGCTCCTTACATGGGTAGCCCAAGAGCAGCTGAATGTTTTGATCTTTCACAAGGTAACTCAAATCACATTCACATAGTCTCTAATATTTCATTTTAGTCCTCAAAATTTCCTCTATTTTTAGTTTTTTGTTGTTGTATGACCAGGTTCTCTATTTTAAATCAAATTTAGGAAACTGAGAAGTTATTATTAATTAAAGTGTCTCGAGGTGATTTGAACCGTTGTTGTATTGCCAGGTTCTCTGATTCACAAGGTGACAGAAAAAGAGAACAAACTTGGTGTAGGAGAGTCATTACCTGGTCTGAGACCAGAAGACATAAACAATATAGATCTTTATGCTGTTCAAAAGGAACTGTATTTAGGTTCTTTATGTGAAGTTAAAGACACACCAAGACCATGGCAATTTTGGATGATAATGCTAAAAAATGGAAATTATGACACTAGGTCTGGTTTATGTCCTCAAGATGGTAAAAGGGTACCTCCATTTAAACCAGGAAGGTTTCCTTGTTTTGGAACAGGATGCATGAACCAACCCATCTTGTGTCATCAATGGACAAAGCTGGAAGGTGATGTAATGAGAGGAGGATTTAATGGTACTTATGATTTGGATTCTAGTTGTAGAGATAGTGGACTTGATGATAATAACAATATCTCTTTTTATGAGGTGGTTTGGGAGAAGAAAGTTAATGTTGGGAGCTGGTTGTTTAAGCATAAGTTAAAGACTTCAAAGAAGTATCCTTGGTTGATGCTTTACTTGAGAGCTGATACAGTTAGTGGATTCTCTGGTGGTTACCATTATGACACAAGGGGAATGCTTAAAGCTGTAAGTTCAGAACATTTCCTTCAGAATCCTATGTTTCAAATTTTCCAATTCTATTATTATTTTTTTTTTAAAATAATGAGAAATGTTAGTAAAGTTAGTAGATTGATTATCAAACACTTTCCCTCCTTGTTCTGTTCAATTTTAATTTCCATTGATGTATTTTGTTTGGACTAAAATTGTGGTTCCTAAATGTGTGCTGTGTTTGTCACTTTAGTCTCTAAATGTATCGAAATCGCCGAAACATTCTCGAAGTGTGTCTTTTTGTTAGTAATATTATGAACTAAATTGACTAATGAAAATCACATTCGAGGACCAAACTAACTAACAATAGATATATTTGAGAACCAAAGTGACCAACAAAAGACACATTATGTTGGCCTAGCGGCAAAACTTGTTGTCCGCTTGCCTCTTATTCATGTGTAATTAATTCTTGATATATAATATATATGGATTATCTTTTTTGTAATTTTGATACATTCATATACTGATGTGAGTGACAGTGCCTCACATATTTAAAGAGAAAAATGACTGTTTATTCATTTGGTTTGATTAGACAAAACTAACCATTTTAGTTTAAATTTCAGCCTCTTGAGTCACCAAATTTTAAGGTGAGGTTAACCTTAGATGTCAAGAAAGGAGGAGGAGCCAAGAGCCAATTCTACCTTCTGGACATGGGAAGTTGTTGGAAGAACAATGGTGCACCTTGTGATGGAGATGTACTAACTGATGTCACTAGATACAGTGAAATGATCATCAATCCAGAAACTCCAGCTTGGTGTAGCCCTACAGGTTTAGGCAATTGTCCACCATTCCATATCACTCCAGATAACAAAAAAATATTCAGAAATGACACTGCCAATTTCCCTTATTCAGCTTATCACTATTACTGTGCTCCAGGCAATGCTCAACATTTAGAGCAACCTGTTAGTACTTGTGATCCTTATAGTAATCCTCAAGCACAAGAGATAGTTCAGTTATTGCCTCATCCTATTTGGGGTGAGTATGGTTATCCCATTAAAAAAGGTGATGGTTGGGTTGGTGATGCAAGGACTTGGGAACTTGATGTTGGTGGCCTAGCAAGTAGACTTTACTTCTATCAGGTCAATAATTCAATTACCACTCTACTTTTTGAAACTTATGAGTCATCACATTACATCACATGATCATTCATTTGTCTCTAACAAATTTGTATTTATATTATGGCGAAATTTTCGTGACACGGTGATTTTGTTGAAGTTTAACATGTAGTTTTTGTTTAAATTGCATTGATCTAGTATGATTCTGTCAAATTCACTGTCAATCTAAGCGTACACTTTATTGTGCAGGATCCGGGAACCTCTCCTGCTAAAAGAATATGGACATCTATTGATACTGGCACAGAGATATTTGTTAGCGACAAAGATGAGGTGGCAGAGTGGACTATAAGTGACTTTGATGTTACTCTAACACAACCAAAAAATAGTTTGATGACTAATGTTTGTTAGGTGGAGAGAAAGAAAATAGGATTGACATTAAAGAGTAAACTAAACTTTTGGGATTAGATAGTCCCAAAGTTCACGTTTCTAAATGCTCATTGTCAAAGGAACTCCTCTTCATTATCAAAATCGGATCATAGGATCCTTACCTGAGGAATAAAGTATGGTAAATGATGAGAAACAAGTATATTTGTTTCAATTAGATTTATTTAATTCTAGCATTATTGATATTTGTTCCTCATGTGATGAATTTGTGTGGTTATGAGCATATTCCGGTCAAGCGAATATATATTTCTGAGTTAAGATTCTCTCCATTTTTTAATGATGGTGGAACTCATTTTAATGATGAGACCCAACATCTATTTTTTGTGTCTATATCTTTTATAATGACATTTTTATAAATGGAGAGGATCTCAACTCATTCACACCATGCTAGCAATCTATTTTATGATTTTTTTATACGACATATATTTTAGAACGGATGAAGTATGACTTAAACGCAAGGTAAAACATCTAATTGAGTACCTTATTCGAGACTCGAGAGAGAGGTACTTCCTTCCACAAAGCATTATCGAGTACCTTAAACGCAAGGCTTGAAGCTTGGCCTATCCCTTTGTGGTCTTTTTTATCACCGGACCCTTTGTGTTTTTAGACTTTTAGTAAAAGGCACGTAACGTTTGTTCGGACCATATATCAGCACATTGTTATAAAACATTGGTGTACAATTTTTGAGTGGCAACTGGCAAGGGCCATGTGTCTAGCACCTAACTCGTTTGTGTGCAAGTGTAATAACGATGTTAACAGCTAATAACACAAGATACATGTTCTTCATTGGTGCAGTAGTTAGTAACACACCGGATTGTTTGTTCCTAGAGGCAAAGAGTGTCGTGTTATGACTTAATTAATATATCAACAGAAATAAGTGTTGTGACTTATGAGCGTATGAAGAGATATCAATTATTGGAAAATAGGTGCATGAGTTTATTACAATTTATTTAATTAATAGATGAAATAAATGAAAACGAATTAAGTTCTTCATTCATATCCATTTTAATGTCATACAATGCTTATATAGAGGTTACGCCGACCCATAATAAGACAATTACATAATAAGATAATTACACTCTCTTTAATCCTATTATAAACAAACAAAATAAGATTGATTTCGTGGTGATTAAGAAATTCAGTCAAGTGAAATTAATTTTTAGGTTCTATGTAAAACATAAGTTAAATAAAGTGTCACTTTTATTTTTAGTGGAGAAACTCATTCAAATATCTTTGTTTTCTTTAAGGATCATTCAACTATCTATATTAAATGTTTTTTAATTAAATGAGTGGTATATTAACAACACTAATATGTAAAACTAAAACACAATCCAATGAATAGGTTCATTGCAATATGTAGGGTTGAGGTTCGAACCTAAAATTCTCCATTTTTTTCATCTTAAATGGTGAAATTTTGGTTACTAAGCAACTTTACAACAAAAAAAAATACCAATATTTGATGGTTTAAAAATAGTTAACTTTTGTTATAATAAAAGCAGTTAACTCTTGTTTATAATAATCGACCGGAGGAAGTCCTGCCTAACATAGAGTACGGATAGCACTTTTGTCCTTTTACACACTTGTGACATTGTGGTTGACCAATGTCACATGATATTGGCATCCTAATATCATCAAAGTGCTACCTCATAGAGTACACTAGATCTCTGGATTAAGTTAAGTCGTGATTGCTTCTAAAAGGATCTTACGAATTTCTCAATATCAAAGCCTTGTGACTCAAGTCTCTATTGGAGAAGCCTAGCAGCTTGCTTGGGATTGGGACATCGAAGCAGTTATATGTAGGAGGTCCAGAACTAAATCACCATTACTAACATTTCCCCCTCCTCTAACAAACTAACTACTGACCTTTCGCCCATAACAAAAGAACCTCGTGACTTAGTTACTTTCATGATATTTATTTTCTACTTAATGTAAGACTCATAGCATTTTAGCTCTTTTGTGAAACAATTTTCTCTTTGACAACTTCACTTATTTTTCACTATTTTGTGGTGAACTTTAATCTAGCTTATATTCAACCCTTTATGTAGTCTAACTCACAATCAAACATCAAATGTTATTAGTTTAGCCCATAAATAGAGAATTCATTCCTAAAAAAATATTAATTAATTTCTCTTTCTTAAAATAACTAACCTATTTGTAAAAAATTATACCATAATGACAAAAAATATTAATTTTTAACATAATATTACTTATTATTTTTTAATTGTACAATCTAATTAATATTATTTGCATCACTCACAATTTAATGGTGATACTTGCTTTTTGCATTGTACAAAATTAATATTATTTTCAATGTGACATATCAACAAAAAATAAGTTCAAAATTTAGTGGCCGTAATTTTTTTAAAATTTAAAATTGGAGATTATATTTTCAGATTTGAAAATTGGAGAACTAAAATTGTGAATCATCAATAATAGGAAATCAAAAGTGTATTTAATAATTTTTTAAATTGTAATAGAGGAAATACTGTTGATGACTTGATGTACTACTGGTTTAAGATAGCAGTACACTTTGAGGTCTTCCAGAATCCAGTCTTTGAGTTAGCCAATGGCAATAGTACAACAATAATATAATCAGTAGTACAGCTAAAATTTCCTAGTACGTGCATGTACTGCAAACTTGCAAAGTACAAACTAATCCCCCCTTTATGCGATTACATATAGAATCAAACGGGATCATACATTCATTCATTCAACACAATGCATTTTATGCAAAATTCACAAACCAAATTTTACAAGAGTTTGAGAAGCTGCTTAACACTAAGGATGTTGACAAGTACGAGGTAAGGTAATGTAATTTAGATGTAAAAAAAGGTTTGCGACTGGGATTAATAGTTAATGACAGGACAAAGACAGGGAACATGCAGAGCATGGATGGAACTATCGACAGAGAAGGAAACTGTCGTGGCTCCACTCATGCACTGCCTCTTCCCTGGCTTATAATCTGTTTTTTATTATTCCTTACTCCCTGTCATCTTTTATTTTTTGATTTATTTATTACCTATCATGATCTGTATTAAATTGTGTTCAATTAATGTATTCAATTTAGTGTATTTTTCGTACCATAGTGGGTTGTAAGAATCACAATGATTCACCATGATCAACTTGATTTTACAGAAGCTACAAAATGTAGCTTTTGGAAAATCAAGGTGGATCATCGTGATTCTGGAATACCCATCGTGCTACGAAACATATGCTTCCACATTCTAAGATGCCTTATTATTGGGATATGCTATTTAATTTACGTCTTCAGACCTTGTCGCCATTCATTCAGACAAATACATGGTGATATTTGTGATGGTAAAGGTAAATATCAAATATTACACGTGGGAGAAGGTTTGAAAGAACTTGAGTGCAAATTACTTGACATAGAATCATTTCCCTTTGCTTGCAAAATAATATCTTTAAATTTAGCCAGCAACTGCTGATATATGTATTGTCCTGTTTTTAATTGTTTAGAAAAGACTATGATCCCATATAATTGTGGAACAAATGACTCCAAATTGCGGTTGCAATGACAAAACTATATGTTATGGTAAAATGCAGACAAATGCGACCGTTGCAGACAAAATTGCCGTTGTGATACCCTCACGGAGACCTCTCCTCTAAGCTTAATTTACAGCTTATAGCATAAGCTATTTCTATAGAAAAACATAACATAAAGTTAAATTCTTTTTGTATAAGATATAAGTTGTTTTTATAAGCTATCTTGAAGACTTTATGAAAAGTAAGCTAAAAACAGCTTATGAACATGTTATAAGTTGTTTTCATAAGTTAGTCCAAATAGTGATAAACTCAAATATGTTGATTCAAACACAGTTATATTGCAGTTGCAATTACATTTGCAGACCATAATTTAGAACTGTTCGCAATTACACTTGCAGTTGTCAATTGTCATTTCGCTCATTCTAGTTTCTATTGTCTCATACATTTTTATACTAGGCTGGACTTTTGAATCAAGTTTATTCTGCAACTTCTTGTACTGTATGTATGCTTAAGCCAATTTATAATCCTGTTTTGGATTGAAATCAATAATAGTTGTTACATTAGTTGATGATATAAGCAAGTTTTGAATTTGAAAAGATTTGGATGTTACTGCTTACCAAACACATTTTGCTCATTAGGTGTATGTTTGGTATAATTTATAATTATTATATAATGATAAAAATACTGAATTAAGAGCATTAAAGAATAAATAACAGCACATCAGCAAGTTATCTGAATAATGATATTGTTACTAATCTCTGAAATCAATAGAGCCAAAGCCATGAATGAGAGAGCTTATAAGAATAAATTACTATTATTTTGTTACAAAAAAAAAGAAGGGACTTACATGGTGTTACCAATATTATTTATCAGACAAGCACAAGGACTCAGTAAGGTCAACAATAACACATGTATTATCTTCTCCCAACTTATGATCAAATTTTCCAGATTCTATAAGCTCCAAATCCTCCAAAAGTATCACATAATGCTCATGAACCTCCCCTGCACTCTTTTCACCTCCAACCATAGCTGCAACCATCTCCCACCTTTCTGGATGACTCTCATCTACTAAAGCTAAAGCTAGCTCAAATAATTTGTTCTCCTTCCAACTCCACCCACATAACCCCTTTAGAATATCATCCATGTCACACCCTCACAATCCTTAGTGGATTGTAACTCTTTGAGATGATTGATCACAATTGAGTTACAAATTAACAATACTAACATTCGACCGTTTCAAAAAAATAAAGTTACATTACATTATGGTAATTTACTAATTTTGGACAATCTCATTGATTTGTATTCTCTTCAGTCTTCACTCATGTGATATTTGGGGTAGCCATGTACCTGCAAAAATTAAAAATCATCTTATCTTTGGCGTCACTAGAAGGGCCACATGAATGAGATATAATGAGATTAAATAAAAACTCAACTTATGATAATGATAGATTGATTATTTTGGGCCTAAAACAGTATACTGATAATATAATAAAATGGACAGTATCAAAACTGATGTACATGGCAATATCTATTTCTTGCAAGAATTAGTATCACAATTTTTTATTTCCAATTTAAGATATATTGATGTCATGTGGTCCTCGATGTTTTAAGCCAGCTTCATGTTGAAAATTTGTACATGAAATAAATGATATTTGGAACATGAAAGAAGTAAGGTCAGAAGTTGTCCGCAAATTATCTATCCATGTTTTTTTTTTCTTCCAAAATTTCAATTTTATATCTTGCACACGGATGGTATGTGAATCTAAATCTAGTGGTTAAGATTGAACAAAGTTTTATCTTTCTGAAGATTTGAAACAATTTGATGCCTCACCAACCGGAATTAGGTCACTTTCGAGGGGTGTAGGGTCTGATTAAAGGCTAAGATGCGGAAAGTAGATGGATGTAAACTAAGAACATAGGGACGTTAGAATGCAAATTAGTTTTTGTTTGGAGATTTATTAGGTTCATCAAGGTGTAGAGCTGATGATGAAACCAAGTCATCTTGAACATAGTTTGAAACTTGAATTGACAATTAATTCGTTGAACTTAAGGTTAAAATTAAATTTGTTAACTAATAGACGGTCTCATTTTGCTTTTGTTTGTTGTGGCCTCGCGTTTAAAAATGGAAATTGAGAAGCTACAATTTGTAGCTTTTACGTAGATGCACGTCTACTTTACTGGCCATCAAACATAAACAAACCCTCACTAAGTATATGCTTGATTTTGCGATGACGAAAGTTAAGTTTGATATAATTGATTATGATTAAAAGTGACTTGAACAAAGTTGATTTATGCTCAAATACATTAATATAAAGTTTGACTTGAATTATATATAGTTTGACTTGTTTGATTCAGCCGACTCCATTATATGTAATTCTATATTTTTCATAAATGTCTATATCATTTGTATATTTTGAATGACTTTTATTTTCATCTGATATTTATCTTTTCAAACAAAAAATTAATTTAAAAGGTTAAAGATCTAAAAAAAATTATATTGTTTTAACAAAAAAAGGGACTTTCAAATTAGGTTAATTAATCAAATGAACTGAACTAAGAGTTGAACCGAGTAGGTTGGAAACTTGAAACAGGTCAAGTTTGTGTTTATAAAGTTGTATTGAACTCGAATCTAGTTTTGAACTGAACCCATTCTTAACCACTCAATTCGAGGTGAGTTTGACTCAAATTATTTCTGGCATTACATACATGAACATGAGAAGAAAAAAACATTGATAGATAAGTAATTGTGCGTTTAACCATCACATTAGTGCTACCTAGTTAAGCTATATGGTTAATACCCATTACAAGTAAAACTTGACCGACGTACTAAGAAGGTGTTGCGAGAGTTGGTGTATCATGACTCTTCTATTTAAAAAGAACCTCAATGCAATTTTTGGAGTCCACCCATTTCGAAGATGGTACAACCTAGTATGAAGGAAAAAATGTATTTACCGCTGGCGATCCAAGGATTGGTCCCATAATGGATCCAAAATTCTCAAGTCGAGAATACCTTAGAGCTCATGATGGAGTCAAAGACCCTAATTACGGTGAGTTAGATATTAAAAATTGTGTATTGTAACTCTATAAGACATAAGTATAACTCATACGATAATTATGGTGAGTTAGATATTGCATCATCTCCAAGTTAGAGAGAGAATAGAGAGACCGATGATGACAGGGTCCTATAACTTAGCTTCTATGGGACCAAGGTTAAACTCAACTTATTTACAACAGTTTTTTAAAAACTAGACCGTATCGGCCGGTTGAACCGGGAACCGAAGGCATGACTAGTTTGGTATGTTTATTGGGTTGTTTGTGCAATTGAACCAGTCAAAACCGACGTAACTCAGTAAAAAATGATGACTTAGTTGATTTGACAAACCGGACGAGGTCAATAAACAATGTTTTTAATTCATATTATGAACTTTTTTTTTTTATTTGAGATCAGAGTACTAATATATATTATTTCCATATCATTTTATCTTCTTCAATTTCTCTATCAACTCCCAGGGCCAAACATAACCAAGAATATGAATATAATGATGAAAGAATCCATCTCATGCAAGGATGACAAACTCTTGAATTAACTTTTAAACTCTTGCGAGTTTACAAATTTAAGTCTCTTTTATTTCTCTGCTATGAATAGTTTACAAAGAATTTCAACCTCTCCACATTTTGTGGTATCACAATTAATGACTAATGTCCTTATTTCTCTTAATTTATCTATATTAGTCCTATACGAGTTTCTACTCGTTTTGGCATACCACATTGTGGTAATAATTCATGAAATTTAATTTCAACCTTTAGTGAATCCAAGATCAAAGGGTATACCAGTGGCAGGCAACCATACGCCACCTTCAATCCATTGACTAGCAGTATATTTAGTTGCATCAGCTTTGCTAAGAACACCTTTGCCCCACTTAACTCTTGCTTGAACATTTGAACCTGGTCCAGTGTTAGCATACTCAGCAAAGAAACATGTATCAAGGAATTGAGTCCCTGCCCATGGAAGAAATCCATCTGGTTGAATTAAATCACCAATGGTATTTTCCATAAATATTGCCCTTGAATATGCCTTCCATGGTCTTGCTAAAAACGATCTCACCTTCAATCTATCAGGTTGTAGTGCTGGCTCTGGCATGATCTCACAATTCTGAAGTACTACTCCTGTTGGCATGTTCTTTTGGACTGTTCCATCGGCTACAATTATGTTTTGTTGATTTGCCTCGGGTTTCCGAACTATTATCTTTGAGTTCTGTATTATTGTTGATGCGTAGCCGAAAATAAAATCCACTGTGCCTGAAATTTCGCAGTTTCTATAGAATTGACGGTGGGCGTGTGCGTACAATGTGTCTTGGTAACCTCGCATGGCGCAATCGTAGAAAGCTGATTTATCGCCTTGCACACGAAGTGCTACTGCTTGGTGTTTGTTTGCTCCGGCTGTGTTCTCAAATGTCATTGCCTTTGCAATGAAACCTTCCGCGACAGTAGCTACATAGACATCACATAAATTAACAAATTAATCTTGAGGCTTTGATCATAGTTGTAAATTGTCGCCTACAACAGCAATTACGAATATGGCCACAATATAAAGGTTTAATAGGCCTCCATAATGACATTGCACAATAGCAATTATATCATCAACCTGTACTTTACCCATATTTTACTGCAATATCAATATTTACAGCGCAATTACAGTTGAGACTGCAATTGCAATTTTGATCTGTAATTTTGAAATTCGATTATGAAGTTTTTTGAATCGGAGAACTATTAAATTTGTTTGCAAGAATTACCTAATCTAGATATATATTTTGATTATAACTATTATATAATCCATTTTGTTTAAATATATTGAGAAGGACTTACAGAATGTAGCAGTTTTTATAGTCTTCCAACCATCTACAAAATTCTTTTTACCAGTGATAATGGTCTTTGTAGGGCCATCGCCGTATATCAAAATATTCTTCTTAGTTTTGTCAATCTGAATATATTCGTCATAGACACCAGCCTTGACGTAGATGACATATCTACCTTGATGATTTTTGGGGTAAGAATTAATAGCATCAAGAACCGTTTTAAATTTACCGCTACCATCTTTCGCAACAACAACATTAGGCGTAACAGACATCCCCGTACTCATATCAGCCAACAACTTACGATCTGCACCGGACATCCATTCTGGATTACCGTCTTCATCCACCTCAAAAAGCCGTCTAGATGAAGGTTTCACATTCAAATCCAAGTCAAGTGCAGCGAGTACTTTTGAAATCGCAGTCACAACATCAAGTGCTAACGCAGTAAGTTTTCCTACATGATCCAAACTACCTGTTTGCAATTGTGATTGAACCTGCTTTTCGCCATCTGTATCAAAACCGTCAAGACATGATTGTTGGTAGGCAAAAACAGCACCTAACCAATTTTTAAGGTCTGCAGCGCGCTCATTAACATTGTGAACGCTGCTGTTATCATTAGCTAAAATCCTCGAGGCTTCTAATTCATCAATCGCGAATTCTAATAAGTCTTTGCAATCATCAAGTGCCATTTTAGTACTTTGGTTATTTTTTCCGTTTTCAACCGCGAGCTTATCGGTCATATTGAAGGCTTTGATGACACTTTCAATAGAAGTTTTTACCACTGCTTTTATGTAATCATTTGGGTCTGAGGTGTTAACAGGACTAAGAGTATCAGCACAAAATTTTTGGTCATCGCTGTTTTGACACACAGCTGTAACAGCTTTAGTATGCGAGTTCAATTCACCGCCGTTGTTAGCATCTGCGGGACCATTGTTGGTTCGGACAAGAGCAACAACACCTAGGGCAACACCTACAACAAGAATGAGAGAAACACCAGAGACAAATATTTTTCTTTCCATTTTCTTATAAACTTTTTGTATTTTTTCCTCTCTTTAAAATGGTTTTATATATCTTTCCCTCAACAAGTACTTGATATGGCAATGAAATAATAGTCAATAAATTTTCTTCCCTACTATTTTTGGGATGATGTTGTGAGATAATATTGGTGATTGTTTGGTTCAAGATTTAAATTATAGTTATGCATTGACTCATGGCTTATATGAGCCCTACTAAAATTGATTAACAATCAACCGTTGAGGAAATTCATTGGCCATGTATATAGGCCTTCATCATCCATCACTTTGATTACAATTTCATCCGTTCAATTATTTTTAGCAGGGTGTATATGAGCCGGTGACTTAGATGGCTTTGTTTGTGTTCCACTATTCTAAATCTTTGGTGACCAAATTTAAATCAAACAAGACACTAAATATGGAAAAAATTGTATTTACTTTTTTTGGTAAATGAAGTTATCTCTACGTTCAACTGTGAAATTAGATCTGAGAGGTCGACATTTTTCCATTACATTCTTTTTCATGTGTGGGAGGCTCAAATCAAACCATAATCAAATAGTTAAAAAATACAAATATCGACAATTTGCATCACATCATGTCTGTAAAACACAATCCAATGTTAAAACATAAAATTTTTATTTTCACTCATAAAAAAAAAAAAAAGTTAAATAAAGTTATAGGATAATCATATTGTAAATATTAAAGAGAAAAACATTGTAATCGGTAATGATATATCTTTATTTAGCTGCCTATAACAGATCTTTTAAGGATTTAATTTGTATACATTGACAGCGTATATATTCAATCATGTGTTGTAACATCATTTATTGAATAAAGACAAGTCATGTGACAAAATAATTTCTTAAGTTCACATTTGCTAATTGTAAGTCATGAATCCATTCGATAGCATGGTAAAGCCCTAACGCCTCTCCTACATCTACTGAACACAGACATTGTTTTGGCGAGCACATGACTATCTTCGTCGTCTCGACACATCCCTGACCCTGTTCCCGTTCTGTTGCTGGACGTTGAAAAGGACGCATCAATGATTCAATGTTGCATTTATAACATTCTCTTCTCGGATTTTGCCACCTAATACATGCGATGTTGCAAGCCGCATTCTGTCTGTATGTATGAGGCTTGTTAGCGCTGCAAGAAACTGAATTTGCGACTAAAAGGTGCAACACTCATTCCGACAGTTGCTACCAAAGCTTTAAGTTACGACTCTTCCGTATACTCCACAATAGGGGGACAAACAACTCAGCTTTCTGTGCAGAAACATGCTGCATGAAATGGCATCTTGTGCCGTATCGAACAGCTGCTCTCCATACATTCTCAGCCATATATTTTGTGTTCTTCTAATTATACTAACTTTTATTTTTAATTCTTCTAAAAATTTCTTCAATCCTTGCTCCTCTAATCAATTTTAGTCTCAACTCTTCTTTAACAAAAGTTCACATGACATGTTCAAAGTAAATTTATTGCTGACATGTCATTGTTAAGCTCTTAAAATGTCATTAGTTTAATATCTTAATTATTTAATTAATCTTTAATTTATTCTTTAAAAAAATTAATCGTTAATTTATATATAATTTCAAATTAAACATTAAATAGTTAAACTATTAAACTAATGAAATTTAACCCAACAATTGGGTTCAAGTGGCTAATGAGTTCCACAAATGACGAATTGTTCAGAAGAACACAAATTTGATTCATGAATAAAATATTTTTTTGTCAGACTTTACTTACCTCCCGGTTGAACTCTAGATTATCATAATACCAAAGAGCGAACACCAAAAAATTAAACTAATGTAATTCTAAGGTCTTAAAAGACCTATTTGAAACTTAAAAAAATTTAAACGATTTATTTGAAACTTAAAAAACTTAAAGGATTAGTCCGGTTTTTTGTCGGACTTAAAGGACCATAAGAAAGTATTCGGCAAAAAAAAATCATTTCAAACATGTACATGTGATTTGAAACGTTTGTTAAAAGAACATGTACTAAAATTGGTAATGGAAAACTAGAGAAACTAAAGTTTGAAGAAATTTTTTTGAGGAACTAAAAATTAAATCAAAATTGATATATTTTGAGGGAAAAAAGCATATTTAACTCTACTTTAATATTTTCACTTTTTTTTTTATAAGAACTTTAATATTTTCACTTACACTCTATCATTATTATTTTTCATGGATTTTTGTCGCGAAAATAATTTCAATTCTATCCATATTATGTTTGCCTTGGTTATATCCCTTGGATTGCATGGTTCGATATTTGCTTGAATGCTTTTTCTTTTTAATCGATTTTTGCTATTACAAAATATGTTACCAATCAAAGACAACTTTGTTACGTGCGGAATAATTCAACATAACGCAAGTGTTTATATTTCTGACTATGGTAATGAGGACACATCGACCATTTATTTTTAAGATGTCAAGTTTTTGGAAGCCTTTGATTCTTAGTTAGGTAGTAGACGGGTATGTCCACGTGCGCTTAGCTCAGTTGGTATGGACATAGTATAATATATGTAAGGTCCGGGGTTTAAACTCCGGCCACCACCAAAAGAAAATTGTAGTAGACGAGTATTCATTCGGTAAACATTTTTTAAGTTATTTGACAACGTTTTATTTTTTGGCGTATTCAGTGGTTTCTCCAATAAAATCCGTTATTATTTTTGGACCATATGACTTACTTCTGTGTAGGTAATTTAAAAGGAAAGGAGGTGGCGTTGTTTCGACAAAAAGAAGAGTTTCATTTGCTTGAAAAAGTAAAATTGTTATTTTTGTGGTGGTTGAAAGCAAAAAACTCATCTTTAGATTTTGATTTTAATCAGTGGATTTATCCTTTGATATATTTGGGATTAGCCTCCTAACCAAGGATTTTTTATCTTCTTTTTCCATTAAAGTTTTACAGACAATTGTTCTTTGCGGGTATACGACCTGCATTCAATGAGACATTATTTTTTACAGTTTAAGAAATACCAATAACTCTATTTGTCAAATTTAGTAAAATAAAAAAATACCAATAACTACGAATTTTTAATCAACTTTGATGATATGATATAGTACGAGTTTTAGAGGGCAGCCAATTAATTATTAATTAATGATGCATTTTTTTTTTACTAATAATTAATGAGATACATGAAACACTTGAGTCAATTTTTCATAAACGAATTCATGTCAAAAATTTCAAATTACATAATACTTACAAGTACAATTGTTTCTTTAGTCAAAGAAAAAAGTACAATTATTTCTCTCAAACTTACAACCCACATGTAAAGGATTCACCTGAGCTAGCTTGAAATTGAGACCAGCTTCAAAGTATGGAATCAACATGTACGCTAGTAAATTATTCCTATGTACGTAACAAATCAAACTTGTGTATAGCTAAAAATTATTAATTCCCAACCCTCAAATTAATTTCTTCTAATTATATCCAAACTTCAAGCTTTTTCAAATCCAATAGCATAAGGAATACCAGTAGCCTTCAACCAATCATCAGCTCTTCCAGTAGGTCCAGCTTTAAGGAATTGCTCTGCAGTGAATTGAGTAGCTTCATTCTTAGAAATCTGAGGATGATAACCTTTCCACTTAACCCTTCCATTAAGATTAGCACCAGGTCCAGTATTGGCAAATTCAGCATAATACAATGTATCAAGAAATTGAGTCCCAGCCCATGGAGTCCACCCTTCTGGTGCAATGACATCACCAATATTAGATTCCATAACCACTGTCTTAGCAAATGCCTTCCATGGTCTGCCCAAATACGATTTGAATTGGTTCCTAACTGGGAACAAATCCCTATCTGGAACGATTTCGCAATTCTGGATTATTATTCCTGTGGCCATGTTTCGTTGTTTTGTTCCGTCTGCGGTTACGGTGTTGAATTGACTAGGTCCTGGCTTTCGCACAATGATTCTAGAGTTTTGAATTAGGGTTGGTGATGAGCCGAATATGAAGTCTATGGTACCAGAGATTTCGCAGTTGCGATAGAATTGACGATTGGCTTGGACGTATAATGTGTCCTGGAAACCATGCATGGCGCAATCGAAGAAAGCAGACATGTCTCCTTGGTTTCTAAATGCCACTGCTTGGTGCTTTCCTGGTCCAGCTGTGTTTTCGAATGCTATTGACTTTGCAATGAATCCATTTGCAACATTTGCTGAATACATACATAATCAATTCAAGTTATATGATTTAATTAATTGAAGATATTTGCATAACAAACATATAGATACATACATGTATAAAGGAAAACATATCAGCTAAGTCACATAATCTCAATGTAGTTTCTAGCTTGGATCCTCTGTAGGGATAGTAGAGCCGTTGGATACATGTAACAAGTACAATTGCATTTGAATTGAACAATGTTATAGTTGTTACTTGTTACACATGTGCAACTGCTGCAGATGAGATTGTTTGATTTGTTTTGCCTTATTTTTTGTCATATTATGGAAATTAATCTCTACGTTATTTTAATTAAATTAATTATGAATGTTTGTCTTCCTATATTTGAGAGGTTAAATGAACAATCAAAAATTAAATTGATTACAAGCTATGACACTCAACATATTTATAAATACTTACCAAAAGTGGCAGTTTGCATTGTCTTAACGCCGTCGACGAAGTTCTTGTGACCGGTGATAATGGACTTTGTAGGACCGTCGCCATACATAAGAATATTTATTGATGTTTTGGGAATGGTGATGTACTCGTCATAGACCCCAGCCTTAACATAGATAATGTATCTGCCTTTGAATCCCTTAGGATAGGAGTCAATAGCTTCTTTTACTGTTTTAAATTTACCACTACCATCTTTAGCAACTACTGCGTTTGGTGGAGGACCTCCACCAGCGTTTGCCAATAGCTTACGATCTGCAGCCGAGAACCACTTGGGCAATCCTTCATCATCAACCTCATTAGCCTCCATAAGACGACGAGAAGCTGGATTCAAATTCAACTTCAAGTCGAAAGTCTGAAGGATGTTAGACATACTAGTTACAATGTCAAGTGTAATACCGGTTAGTTTCTCCATTTGGTCCAAACTTTCTGTATGCAACTGTTGCTTTACTTGATCCTCACCGTCCGTTCCGTTATCAAATCCATCCATGCATGATTGTTGGTATGAGATAACAGCACTCAACCAGTTCCTAAAATCAGGTGTTTGATCATGAATGGTTTGAATGTTGTTATCGCGAACCAAATTAGCCGATGATTCGAGGCTGTCAAGAGCAAATTGCATTAAGTCTTTGCAATCATCAAGGGCCATTTTGACACCAGGTTTGTCCTTGCCATGTTCAACCGTTAACTTATCGCTCATATTCAACGCAAGGATAACACTTTGAGCACTTGCTTGAACTGCAGCTGCTAAATAAGCTGATGGGTCAGAGGAATTAGCGGGTTTCACAGAGCCAAGAGTGTCATGACAAAGTTTTTGATCTTCAGTTGCTTGACACATGGTTTGCACATTCTTTTGGTGTGCTGCTAATGCAGGATCATCCTTTTTGTTAACAACGACAACAACACCGATGGCAACACCCACCACAAGAATGATGGATACACCAGAGACTAATATTTTTCCGTTCATATCTTTTTGTTTTTTCCTTCTTGAGATTTTTTATTCTATTTCTTTTTTCTTTTTTATTTCATACCCTTATTTGGTTTTCTTGAGTGGGAGAAGATGATTGATTATAATATACTAATTAGACACAGAAGCTGCATAAGGATAATGGATTCTTATAGGTAGTTCAATTGTTTCCTTTGTCTCAAAATAGATGAGAAAGACAGCCTTAAGATGAATGAGTGTTCAGAATTGTAGTTGATAACTGAGCCACTGTTATTTCTTCCTATAATTAGCGAAAATTAGCATTTTCAGGATAAAATTGACAAGGTCAGCTTGCATTGTGATGGCTAATAATAGTTAAGGCATATGGAGCATTTTTCAGTCCTTGGATATTCTTCTAAGTCGTCCTTCATTCTTGCAAAACCGCAAGATCATTAGTGGTTGATGAACTTTAATGGCTTGTTACCGTTAATTGAGATGCTAAGGGTCAGTTATGGGTTAACCACACAATGATGTTTATACTATGACATCTTAAGGAGTGAATGGTAACTATTGATACAAATCAACTCTGCACTTATAATAATAATAAGTCCAAAAAAAATTGCACACTTTATCAAAAATAAAAATTGCACTTTATTTATTTATTGTTTAAAAAAAAAAATGCACTTTATTATGAGGTGCACCAATGCATTGCATATTATTTTTGTCCACCTTGGCCTTGGTTGATATCTCCTAAATTAGTTTTTTTTCTTTTTTTTTATAAATTTATTATTTCATACTCTATGTTGTTTTGTCAATATATCTAATTTTAGTTTCTCTTTAAAGTGTATTAATCCTTAAATCTAAATTTTAATAGGTTAAAGTTTTTTTTTTTGAAGGTAATAGGTTAAAGTTATAAGGCATTTTAAATTTAATTAAGATGCTTTAATTTGTTAACGAATGACTCAAATTCTCACCGAAGCCTGATATAATTAGACGATGAAGAAAATTAGCATTTATATCATAGAATCCAAAAATCATATGCAAGTGTGGAAATGTGATTCGACAATATCATATACTGATGAGATGTAGAAGGGGCTTGCAAAAAATACATAAAATAACTCAACTTCAATTATTATTTTTTATATTGGTTCTAGATATTCTTTGCTAACATATATTATGGGGCACGTTTTAGGCAAATGAAAGTCTCAGCTCAAGAGTTGAAAGAACAAATGAGTAGGGCGATGCAGACAGAGACAAACTTTCTCTGCAAGTTCTACCGGAGACACACACATCTTCGTCCAGAATGAAGAATTAGAGAACATAATACATACAAAAGTATCAGAATTATAGGCACCGAGTTCATTATACAAAATGACACAAGGACATGTAAACCATAAATCCCAAAGAGTGGTTTGTGATAGAAATGTAGTACTCGGGTTTATAGGGAACAGACATAAGAGTATGCATACGGTCATTGATATGAGAATATTATGGGTGTTGACATAAGCCTATTCTAGAAAAGAAATTAGTAGCCAAGACTTGGGGTAGATGTAGAAAAAACATGATAGAGTTTCATCTCGAGTACATTGGATGAGATATAATAGAACATTAAAAAATACAGCTATCAAAATTGTAATAAAATATACTCCAAATTGCAAGAGAAATTCAGATTTCGGCAGCGAGTCATTCGCGACAAAGGTATTATGACATCATTTGATACTCTATAATGAAAACTCTATTTGGTGAAAATAAAAAACTTCTAAGCATTGTTGTCATACAACTTAAAATTATATCACCCCTCACTTTAAAAACAAGTTTTCGTGGGGAAAGGATTGTACCCCATTGAAATCACAATGGAATTGAAATTGTAAATTGTATGTAACCAATGACTCCTTAAAGACAATTCTTATATTTGAATATAGTTGAGCAGTGAATCAGACTCATTTTCGTTTACAAAACATCGGAATTGAAATTGTATGTAACCAATGGTTCCTTTTTGCACTGGTATACTCATTTTGGTCTTGCAATTTTTCCTAAGAATATAGTAAAGGCAATCATCCCAGCAAAAAAAGGATAAATAGAATGAAAAATAATATTAAAAAGAATAGAGGAAGCAAGGAAACCTCAAACAACCTCATGGATTATGAACAAATGAATGCAGTGTAACCTTTGGGACAAAAAGCCTTGTTCGACCAATTTAATACCAGCTTCTGAAGCAGTCTCTTATATTTTTCATGCACACTAGTGAACATACTCACAGATATAGAAAGAGAAAGAAATATTAATTAGCTGTTTCACCAGCAGGTCCGGCTCGGGCAGTCAACAAAGGTTGAAGAGCTTTGACTACAATGCTCATGTTAGGTCTGAAATCAGCTTCATATTGCACACACAATGCAGCAACAGCAGCCATCTGTAATCAACCAAGCATCATGATGTTAAACTAGAACTTTAATATTAATTAAGTCAATAATTTATCTTTGAGAGCAGCTGTACTGGGTGTCAATAAAGGTTTCCACAAAAAATGTCTATACTGTTTCTACAGTTAAGTTGTTTTCATATTCCCTCTGGCATAATGAATACCTTTAATGGTTCTGAACAACTAAGAACATACTACTATACAATAAGATAAAAAAAAAATTGTCTTTCCTTTGCTCAACTAATCAAACCTCGGTCTCTTGCATAGTATGTACTATTTAAACAAAATATAAGAATTACGTGGTCTAGTGAGCTTATATTATATTCAAATAAAATATAAGCAACGGAACACTTCCAAACATATAAAATGGCCAAATAAAATAAAAATGAGGGAGAAAATATCCTAAAGAGAGTGAACACCTTGGCAACAGCTTTTGGTGGGTATTCTCCTCCTAGTCTTGTATCAACACACTGCCTGACTTTATCCTCACTGAGTTTTGGTGTAGCCTGAAACATATCAATTGTGATCAGCAAGGATTTACAGTGGAGGATGGATAGTATAGATTACAATAAAGAAACTTGGGTTCTGTTTCTTTTTCTTTTGTTGGAGAAGGGGAGGGGGTGTAAAGATATAGCATATAAATTCGTACCCAAGTAACCAGACTCTGCTGTCCACGTGGTAGTGTATGATCAACAGGTTTTCTTCCAGTCAAAAGTTCCAGAAGGACAACGCCAAAACTGTATACATCACTTTTAGCATTCAACTGTCCGGTCATTGCATATCTGCATCACCAAGAGTAGACATAATGTTTAGTAATTGAATCTAGGACACTAAATATAAAAGAAAGTTTTCACAAATTGATACTGAGATAAAGAAACACAATATATGGGAATTCATCATGTGTATCCAGTCAATTGTAGCATACAGGACATTTTCTATGGCTTTTCCAATAACTCTTCAGCATTCACTCAAAAAAGAGGGCCCATAGCATCCAATAGGGATAAAACAATGTATGCGATCTAATGTGTAACTTGAAATCTTACTCAGGTGCATGGTAACCAAAGGTTCCAAGGACACGGGTGGAATGAAGACGAGCAGCCATGTCTGGAGCCTGATTTGACAAATCAAAATCTGCAATTTTTGCAACATCATCGTCAAAGATTAGCACATTGCTTGACTTGATGTCCCGGTGGATAATATGGGGATCAGCCTTCTCATGCAAGTATTCAAGCCCTCTTGCAGCCCCTACAGCAATTTTTACTCTCTGTGCCCATGTCAAAACTGGACCAGGCTGAGCTCCTTTAACTCCTTTTCTGCCTACATGTAAAATAACAATGATGAAAACATTTACATATAATAATATAATAAAAATACAGACTAAACTAATATATAGATCTCAATGAAATAGACATTGCTTGTCAAGACATCAAAAAGAAAAAATAATGTTAAAATCCATAATCTTCTCAGTTAGTCTAATGTAGAAAGAAAATCAATCATTGTTTATCAGTTTTGATACTTTTCAAACTAGACCAAATGAAGGGAAAAATCATATACCATGTAAAATGTCATGAAGAGACCCATTAGATGCAAACTCATAAGCAAGAATACGGGAGTTTCCATCAACGCAATATCCAAGCAATTGGACAAAGTTATCGTGTTTCAGCCTTGATACCATTGAAACCTGAAAACATAGAAAACCACATGGTGTCTGTAAAGGAATAACTTCAATGACCTATATAAAATACTGAGCCAAGGTTTTCACACATATATACCTGGGCCAAGAATTCCTCATCAGGCTGTTTACTGGCATCTAACTTCTTGATTGCTGCAGCCTGCCCACTTTTAAGAACTCCGTAATATACTCTTCCATAGGATCCCTCTCCAATAAGAGAATCTTGTCCAAAGTTATCTGTAACTTCTTTCAGTTCATCTGCCTGTATCTCAGGAACTTCAATGGGCTGCACTTTAACAGTCTGAGCTCCCTGCTTTGCAGTCTCAGAAGCATGATAATTTCCATCATTACCTGCAAAATGAAATTTATCATAATACTTTCATCGAATTGAAATCAGGTAATATAATAAAACAAACCAGCCCAGTAAAGTGTCGTAAACAGCATCCCAGTCATATATTAGGGTCCAATTCAGTCCAAATAGAAATACCGCAAAAAAAGCATGAATTATTATATATTGCAAACTATATATATTATCCCCGATGCACTCCTTTAGGCTATATGAGTGAAGTTACCTGCTGGGTTTTTTACAACATATGGTCCACCACTTTCAGCAGCCTTGTGAAACTCATCCTCTTCGCAACAGCCGAAACAACTCATGATTCTTTCCTAATAAAACCAATTCATAAGCCTGTCAGATCATACTAACAATAATTCACTTTTAAACTTGAAGATATAGTACATTCGGAAAAAAAAAATACTTCCATGTAGATTCACATTGCAAGAAAGTAGATACATCCTAGTGACCTTGCAACTTTGAACAATTCAAAAAGAAAGCAATGAAGGAAATAGTGTATTTGTGTGAATTTTCAGTGCTATTACTAAGTATCATGTTCAACAGAGCTTCATTTCATTCGAATTGGTATGAAAACTTCAATAGAAAAGATACTTCCTATGTAGCACCAACACTTCAGATGGAAGACGGAAGACATGTCTGGTGTCTCACGCGTGTTACTACACAACACTGACATATGTAACTATGTTCAATAATTCCATTTTCTCAAATTATTACCGCTGTCAACATATGAAGCACTGACAGAGACACATCCACACCAGAATTCTTATTTTTTTTGAAAAAATGAATTAATTGAACATAATCACATGTGTTGTGTTGGTGTCAAACACCACACACACACCTTTCATCAGAAGTGTGTGTGGTGTCCGGTGTTTGTATATGTACTTCATAGGAAGCTTCCACTCAGTTGATTTACGTATTATATATTAGCTAAAACTTGCGATAATCGCCTACGTCTAGTAAATCAATGCCATCAAAATTAAAAACAAAATGTAATTACATAACATAATTCAATAAAATTTCACAGCGTGATATCAATGTTCATGAACAATACAAATATCAATCAAGTGAAGCTAATGAAAGCGGATCCAATCAATTCACAACAATCACACAAATATTCCAACAAAATTCAAGCAAGTAGTTACAGATCGATCCAAGGCAAAATCAATTTTGCTGAATTTTTTCAAAAAAAATGCTCATCCATGAAAAAAGTATTAACCTAAGAAATTCAACCACATGTATATTTCTGTAATATGCAGAAGCAAAAGGTAAAGTAGTTGAAAATGAAAATTATGATAGATCGTTAAGAACTTTACCGAAAATGAAACGAGAGAACGAAATTTGTTGTGTTGAGAGTGATGAAGAGGTGGATAGTGAGAGTATAAAAGGATTTGATACTACGAAAAGGTAAATGAAGCGTAGGATAAGCAGAAAGGGTGCGTAGAATAAAGGAAAGAACCAGCAAAGCTTTTGACTCGCTTTGAGTTGGAAACACAACTATGATTGATTGTTGTGATAAAATAATTTAATTGTGTGTTACAGCAATAGTATAGTATAGTAGTATAAGGATTTTTTTTTTTTTCTTCTTACAACTAATATCTCGCTAATTTAATACAGATAATTTAGACGTTTTTTCTCTTCTTTTACGTGTTCTGCACTTAGATTCGCTTACAAGATTTGACTTATGAGAGTACATACACACCGTCGACTCGACGCCGATCGACTTTTTCATCTAATAAAAATACTCCCTCCATCTCTTATCATAAGTCTCTCACCAATTTCACATGCATTAATCCTTCAAAAAAATAAAAACTCACATGCATTAAAAAAAGATTACGTCCTTTGATTATTATTATAAGTATAAATTAACATTTTAAATTTATTTTGTGATATATAATATAGATCACATATATCATTAATTAAATAAATGTAAATTTTTACTTATAATAGTGATCGAAAGACGTAATGTAATTAATATTTTTTTAGAAAAGTACTATAATTAATATAATATCTACTGTTTTATATGTGTATTTAATTGATTTTTCAAATTTAAAATAAGTTAGCAGTGTTAACTAGGGTGTGTAAATAAAAAATATTAAATGCATTTTGTACAGATGCTTGTATTTAGGGACAATATCTATTTTTAAAAGATGCTTATAATTAAGGACGAAGTAAGTATTGTTTTGATAAAAATATTAGTAGTATAAAATATTTTTATACAGAAACAATAAAAGTTATTATTTTTCTCTAAAAAAATTATTATTTTATCACACCAATTCACTATTATAAAGGTACTTTAAGATTAGTATGATATAGAAAGGAAAAAAAAGTGGTTTTTATTGGATAGTATAAAATTCCCTAAAAAAAATCTAATAAAAATGAAATTACTCCCTAATTTTTATCAATTCTTTTTGACTAGTTTCATAAAAATTAAGTAGTGTAATTAGTATATCTATTTTATACGTGAATTTAAATTGTTATTTGTTTTTATGTGTATTTAATTTGATTTTTCAAATTTGAGATAAGTTGATAGTATTAAGAAGAATGCTAACAAATAATGTAAGATTCGTATAAATTTGGTTGGGTCCATGTGAATTGTAACCGATCAAAATAAATTTGTTGAAAAATATGTGTTAAATTGTGTGTTGTTGTCATTTGTTTAGTATTAATTAGGGGTGAGTTAGAAAAAATAATAATAAACATACCTTTGTATAGATGTTTGTATTTATGGACAATACCATTTTTAAAAAGATGTTTATAATCAAGGACAAAGGCAATATTATTTTGGTAAAAAAAAAAAAATTGACAAATGGTAAAAAATATTACTAATTTAAAATATTTTAACACCGACACAATTAAAGTTATTATTTTCCTCCAAAAAGATTAATATTATATCACACCAATTCACTATTTTTT
>Ga0228710_1000648_pt1 | contig 46342 bp, 26 predicted proteins | sample MedpolnodulmetaG_FD_177995 | JGI IMG/M metagenome (GOLD analysis project Ga0228710, IMG submission 177995) | Root nodule microbial communities from Medicago polymorpha collected in Santa Monica, California, United States - pink nodules | ecosystem: Host-associated > Plants > Roots > Nodule... | reverse complement strand
TTTTTTTTTTTTTTTTTTTTTTTGTTTTTTTTTATTTTTTTTTTTGTTTTTTTTTTTTTAGTTTTGTTATGAATGTATACATGTGATGATGAATATGAAGAAGAAAATGAAGGAAGGAGATGAAGAAAACTAAAAAACAAATTAAGTGTTGGTGGTACATAGTTAGATCCCGTAGACATGCATGATCTAATGGTTGTTTTTCCATAAAAAATATCAAACGGTTGAGATTAAAAATATTACTGAGGTCTTTGGTGGACTACGTATAATGTTAGGCCACTTGAGACATTTGGGGTTAACCCCTTAACAGTTTTTTCACAACCCTAACGGAAGGGACCAAAAAGTGTAACAAAAATTAAATTAAAGTACTCAAACAATCTTTTTTTTAGTTAAGGGACCAAAGCGACACCAAACAAATGCTTAAGGGACCAAAAACACATTTAAGCCTAAAAAATTCAAAGCAGAGATTATGTATTTTTTTTTGACACAACAGAGACTATGTATTTTGAAAAACAATTTTTATGCTTTAGAAAAACTGAATGCTTGATTTTTAAAACAAAATTTCTATCTGAAGGTTTTTTAACTTGTATATTAATGTCACATGTTTACGTTTTTCACACTGAAATATCACATGTTTACATTTCTTTTAATAAATTTTGGAATTTTGTTCTTTCCCCTTCACTTTTCGCTCGCGCCCAGCTGATTGGACAATTATACCCATGCGTGAGTTAAGTCACGATACGTGACTTAACTCACGCACCTTATATTCCTGCGTAACTTAAGTCACGCTAAAAAAAACAGCAACTTGAGAAACCATGGATGACTTAACGTGATGCTCAAAAGACCTTTTATACTACCATTTTCCTTGTCTTCTTCTTCTTCTTCTTCTTTCTTTAGGTCTTCTTCTTCTACAATATGTGCTTAATAATCCCAATTCTCCAAATATCAATTACCTATATTTGGTTGATTTAAATTCGTGATGATTGTACATCGATGGTTTGATTTAATTGTTCATCGATACCGCGTATTTTGCATGAACCTTATCATGAATTTGGGGATTTATATCTGTATTTATTTTGGTTATTGTTATTGATATAAACTGTATTTTTGTTTATGATTGATAATTTTGTAATTGTTATGATGTTATATATGCGGTTGGAAATTGTTTGCAGCACGGTTGGAAATTGTTTGCATCACGTTAAGAAATTGGTTGGAAATTGTTTGCATGTTATTTATGTTTGTTTGTATTATAGATTCAACCCAAAGAAAGAAGAAGACATAAAGCAGCAGAAGAAGAAGAAGATGTAAAAAAAAAGAGAAAAAGAAGAAGAGACCAATCTCTGTGAAAAACCATTCTTTTTTAGTGTGAGTTAAGTCACGCAGCGTTAGTTAACTAACTTATACGTTAGTTAACTAACCAGCGGCATTTTCGGCAAAGCTACAGGGTGGGAGCGAAATGTGCAGGGGGAAGAGCAAAAATTTAAATTTTGTGTAATATCAAATGTATTTGAAGTATCCGAATTTGATTATCATGGTCTATGTCCTCTTATCCAAACTTACATGTTTTTTCTCTTTCTTTTTGAAAGACCAAATTTGCATGGTTAACACCAAAAATCACATGTTTACATTTCTCTTAATTAATCTTAATTAATTTTGTGTAACATCGAATGTATTTAGAGTATCCAAATTTGATTATCATGGTCCATGTTATCTTAAAAATGAATCAAATTGAACTATAAGACAACTGAATTGTAACGATGCCCTCATTTGATTATGATGATCCATATTCTCATATACACATGTCACCATATGCGTGTTTGGTTACAACTTCCACACAAACTACTAGTGTAATTTCATTGGTAACGGTAACTTTGTCCTTTTTCTTAAATTTCCACTATCTCATGTCATTATTTTTCCTTGTAGAGTGATTTTACTAACTGCAATGCCACTTTCCATTGGACCACCGATAATGATCAGTCTAATATAATGCAACATTCTCCTTTTTTAGCAAAAGATTAATTAGAAAGGAACAGTACTTGAAGACAATATTCTGAACTCTTAGTAAACCTTTATTGTCTCTAAACATTGTATAGTAATAGAGCAAGCAGTATTTATTGAAAGTCATGTGGATTGTATAAGAAAAAACTTCAGGAATATGTGGTCCATATAACAGAACACATATCAGTTGCAACAATTTGAGTGTCCAAAGAGAACCATGTTTAGATCAAAACTCAGTCAAGTCCATTTCTTCATGCATAGAAAATTGGAGCATTTAAAATCTCTCATAAGTCATCGTACTACTACCTTCCATTTGGGCGCACATATCAGACCTATGTTAAAAATTAATCCATAAATGAAAAAGTCCTAAGTGATTTTGATTTGTCCCCTTTGTTCTGAAAATTGTAAATAATTACATTCATCTGACAAAAATTAATTGGTTTGGCTATTGCTATAAATATGTAATACACAATTTTTTCATTTATATCATTAGTTCAAAGATTTTGACAAAATTTTAAAGAGAGTTTCAATAATATTGTAGCGACAAGATGTTTAGGATGATAATATAGAATGTGAGATGGAGAACAAGTTTTTCACCTTAAAACTTTTTTTCTCTATCTCCAAATAACTGAAGAATCACAAATAGTTTGAGAAATTAGGACACTCACTTTAACATTCATTTTTCAATATGTCCGGGTCCGATTTTGATAATTGGTTTAGCTATTGTAAAATAACTCATAATTTATCTTTTCAATACAAAATTAATTAAATCTCTTAATTTATGTGAAATGAACAAAATAATTTATAATCCGACACAAAGTGGATAAATCACTTAGTACAAATCATAAAGAGAGAAAAACAACAATGAAAAAGTTGTACTACCGGTTTATTGATTTCCTGTCGGGGAGTGTTTTGCTTATCTTTAAGGAGTGTGATTCTTGCCTAATTGTTGCAAGTTGTAGGACACAAACAATTAGTACTGTGATTGTACATCAAAGGCATTTCTGTGTAATCCACATGAAACTTTTGGAATAGAGACGAGTAATCCAAATGTATTTCTTGAAAATTGACTAATGAGCATTTGAGTGCATGGAAATGTCTGTTGGTTTTAATAACTTTTCATAACAAATAAGTTAACTCAAAAAAAATAAAAAATAACAAATAACTTAATTGAGTTGAATAGACTCACATCGTAACGAATCAAAATTTGAATTCTAATCGGTGTTTATGTTTGGTGTCAAACAATTTCTTCAATAAAAATCTATAGAAAATAAATATCAAATAAAGACCCTGACAAAACTATATAAGTGTATATAGAGTCTAATTATATACTACAATACATCATACATGTACCCCTTTATACAACAAAAACAAATAGAGCCACTCAATTTAGCCCAAAAAATTCCAACACAGATTATTGCAGTAAGCTTAGAACTATAATCAATAATACTTGATTCACTAACTCTCTTTGTTTGTTAGCATAATGACAACCAGAATCATTCATGCTGATTCTTAAAAATCAGCAACAACCGTGATTAGTCCCTTGAATGACAAGCAATGGATGTGTGTGTCTCTTGGCCATTGAGATACTCTTTAATGGACCGTTAACTACCAAAAACTTCAGAACCTATCCTAGATCACAAGAAGAATGATCAACTTTATAAAAATCACTTAATTTTGTCATTTATATGTTTCATTGGTCGATCACTTGGTCTAATATTTTGGGAAAATGAAAGTATTACTACATTTTTCTAAAAATGTTTTTTAATGTTTGACCGAGGACTCATTTTAATTTTTGAAGAAAAGTTGAAGATTCAATTAGGTTTGTGAATAAATAAAAGCAATTTAGTCCTTATAAAAAATAAATCGGAACAATTTAGTCTCTACATGATCAACTATTAGAAAATTGATTTTAATTATAATGATATTATTTAAAAAAAACAATATATTTTTGACAATAATTAAAAATGGAGAAATTGATCCCAACAAAAGAAAAAATTGGTAAATAATTCTTTCTTTAATGTTCATTTTAGAACCAACAAAAAAAAACTGATCTTTTGAATGTAAAAGGAGAAAAGAACATAAATGAGCTATTGAATGCAGAAAAAATTGTTTATTTTTAATTATTTTGAGAGATCAAATTGTCCTTTTTAATTATTTATCAAGACTTCATCATCCGCAAGACTTATTAGGTTTTATCATTCTTACAAAATCCTAGCGCTTCAACTTCATCAATCCATACAAAAATTGCAATTGTCTTCATCGTCTGCAAATAATATCAACAAAAGGAAAAAAAAGGTAATCACTCTACCTACAAATATGAGCACAAGTCAAAAATTCATTTCACACAACTTTGACATATGACAACTATTGAATGGTTTAACTGAGTTCTTCAATGTGTTGGTCCCTTTAGTATATCACATCTTCTCTAATATATGCACTCTAGCATTCTACGACTATTTATAATGTCGCCCTAGTTAACCATAAAGGTTCAAGATAAATTTCTACTTTAATGTTTTCTCCAAACTTTGTAAATTGTGAACCACCACTCATCATCGTCCCGATACATTGTTCATTGTTCATTTTAAATGTTCAAAGATCATTTCTCTTATTTTTCTATTTCGAAAACTCGTGAACAAGTTAATGGGTTGGTACAAAGTGAAAGTCAATACAAAATTAATACTATACTGTGTATTTCACTTTAATATATTAACTGATCTAATTGTGAAAACTTGTGGGGTGGGGTACGGTAAACTGCAAAATAAAAAATGTATATCCATATGATTCCATGTATATATTTACATTTATATACTACTGCATTATTTATAGAGAGTTGAAATGGGACAAAATGACATGTGCAGAAAAAGCATCCGATGCATATAACGGTACAACAAGGAGATACTATCGAAAATGAACGGAATTCAAAACATTGATATTACAAACAAAAATGCAGCTACCTTTGTAATTTCGTCACAGGTAGAGATCAAAGTGTGACATTAATGCAAACCTGCAAAGTTGAGTAGCCAGTGCCACCTACCAATAATTCCATGGAAATTGGCCAAATAGATAAAAACAACTGTCTTTTAGGGTATGCCATATTTTGTTTATGTTGGATCTCTCTTTCCACATTATTTTGGTAGGCGGTAGTTCTAGGAAGTATAGACATCAACTAGGGCCATTGAAAATGAATACTAAACTTTTAATACATTACTTACTTTTGGTCCAGATGCATAATCACGCTTTATGGTCACGTTCTAGAGAAAGAAATTCATGGTGGATGATCTATCCAAAAATGTTAACGAGTGTTTCGGGAGGTTGAAGGATAGCATTTGGGTGTCATTGACTTTTGGTGTCATTGTATCTTTGTGTCTATCTCTCTCTTAACAACTCATTCTCTCTCATCTAAATAATTTATTTTAATCATTCATTAATTATTCTCTCTCATATAAAATGAACCTATGACACCCAAGTATTTCCCGCTTCCGGGACACTCTTTGAGACCTTTAAATAGTAAATTGCCATGAGAATTATTGCATTTAATGTATGGAAAATTGAAACAATTGACTTTTTTATGGATAATTTCTTGAATTAGAATGCTTAAAGAGTGATTCGAGGACACTCGTTAACAAGACCTTTTATTAATTATATGATGGAGAAGAACAAAATAACACAATTTTAAGCATATACTCCCTCCGGTCTCAAATATAAGAAAAAATTCGTTTTTAAAGTTTATTGAGTAGTTAATGTATCTGATCTACATTGTAAAACAAATACATTAATTATTCAATGAACCTAAAAAAAGAATCTTTTTTTATATTTGAGACCGGTGGGAGTAGTTTATTGTTTGTAAATTTGTATGAATAAAAAGATTCTTTTAATAATCATCATTTTCTTACGAGTTCATAACATCTTTTTATTAACTTAGTAAAAATTTGATCAAACTAATTCAAATAGCTTATAAGTTATCATTTATCATTTTTCTTTCAATTTTTTTTCATGTTATTTGATTAAAAAAATGAAACCAAACAATTAGACTCAAGTGATTGATGAACTTCACTAAAAGATGAATCGTTTGAACGAACTTGAGTTCGAAATTTGGTGGAAAACTTTTTGAGCAGATTATACTTATCTCAAAATCGAACTTCGAATTATCATGACCCTCTTTCTTTGAGAATTGAAATGTTAACATTTTTTTACGTCATTTCATATCTATAAACTAGTATAATCACTAATTTTTTAACAAATACTATAAATTCAATCATCTAATTTATTCATTTTAATGTATTAACTAACTTATCAGTTATATACTATATATTAGCCAACCTATTAGATAAATACTATGAGTTTATCCGCTTTAACTAAGGTGACCACTAGTATAACTAACTTCCACATATTTATTAATATTCTTATGTGAATTGGCACCATCGGTTTTTAGGTGGTGGTCGGAGTTTGAACCCTGCATATATTATACATTGTCCACACCAAATGAGTTAAATTCACGATGACGTATTGACACTGTCGTTTGTTTCAAATGAAATGATTTTCATCTTCACAAGGACAAATTCTAATGAAATAACTTTTTTTTGTTACATTCAATTGAAATGACTTGATATCGCGCTTATTTAGAAAAATAAGATTAAGTATTTTTTTTGAATATTTTTTGTCTTGATATCGCTTACAATGTAATGTACCGTAAGTATGTACTTAGTTTTCTTTAATTTTTGTGCAAACTTTTAAATTAGAAAAATCACGTCAAAAAAATTGTTTCCTTTTTTAACAAGAAACTTTTTCCTATCCTTTGTTTTACTGAAACTTTTTTTTGCTAAAAATTTGTTCTCCCATACCTTCATAATCAAAATGAGTATGATGCACACATAATGCGTATATACGTGGAAAGACCGTGACATAAGATTTCCTTTTTCTAATTCTAAATTATATCATTCATAGGGCAATATGGAAGGTATGTATAATATCATGGGAACATTTTGATGTGATGTCATGATTTTAATTGATCACATATTTGTTAGTCAATTAAAAATTTGATCAAAATATTTGAACTTTTTCAAGCGGCATCAAGGCTTTGTGCTATAAAATACTCAAGCAATTCCAAATTGAAATCAAGTCTACTCTAACTTATAAAAGCATGAGAAAAAAAAGTACAACTACAAAACAAACAACAAATAGAATTTCAACGGGACGGGTTTATTGGCCCCCCCTCCCAATTCAGAATCTACAAAACACCCAATTATTAATGTTTCTTCAAATGAATAATAAAATGAATGTGTCCAAAATAAAATATTATTTTCATATTTTAATTTTATGTATTACTCTTAGGTCAACATCATTTACTTTATATTTATGTTAATCTAATTCTAAAAATTTCAAATACTAATATAGTAACAAAGTATCATCCAAACAGCATCAATCATCTACAATTTATGGCATGCACGTAATCTAAGTATTTTTGAAGATATTATGTTACCTGAAGACACTATCATCCAGAGAGTCTACAATTGTGTAGCTGAGTACAAAAGAGCAACCCTGGTTGATTCTCTTCCTCAAGCTGCAGCAGCATCCCGATCTACACCCCTTCATTCAGCCCACCGCGCCACTAAATGGGTTAAACCCGATGCAGGCATGGTCAAAATCAACTCTGATGCTAACCTTCAAATCAACGGAGCTTGGGGTTTGGGCGGTATTATAAGAGACAATGAAGGATTGGTTATGGCTGCTGGAACTTGGCTTGTCCATGGTCACGATCACGCTCTGGAAGCTGAAGCGTTTGCGATGTTGACGACGATGAAATTCACTGCTGAGTGTGGTTTTCGGTCAGTGATGTTTGAAGGAGACAACGAGCGTCTCATTCGTATGGTTAAGGAGGGTTTGATTCAGGATAGATTTTATCCAGGTTTAATGGTCCAGGAAATCCTTAAGACCAAATTAGCGTTTGACAAATATCTGTTTTCTTTTATCCCTAGGACCGGTAACAAAGTGGCTCACCACTTGGCCCAATTAGCCCATTCCGACCCAAATATGATTTGGATGGAAGAGGTGCCCTTAGCTATTACTTCTATGTACCTTCATGATATTTTGAATTAATAATATTCTTATCATTTTCAAAAAAAAAATTCAAATAGAAATTCAAACATTAGTTTACGATGTTACATGATATTAAGAAGTTATGCTAAATTCAATCTCATTGATTTTTGTGATATTTCTTTAATGTATGTTTTAGATCGATTCAAGGTTCAGTCCCTTAGGACCAACTTTTAAAGTATACACAACCCAAAAACTGATCCACTTGATATGAGAGTCTTGCAAATTTGTAACGCCTCGACATCAATGTCCTCCAACAACCGTTGAATTTGATCAACGAAAGGCATTGTCTATAACGATCCTTTCTTTACTCTGAAACGACTCCTCATTGACGCTGAGTAAATACCTCCCTCCAACGACAATGCAATGTACCCACTCTATATTTCAAAACTTCGCACTCATTTCTTGTTTAATGACTTGAACATCAAAGTGTTTGCATATCCAACTAAACTCTACTCGGTTCGGTTTTTCTTCTTACAACTTAGATCAATATATATGTAAAATAAAAAAAATTACCACTTGGTCAAACAGTACTAGGTAAATAATAAACATGATTGATGAGGTATATTCAGTCAATTCAAAGATTTATATAGAAAAGGAAATAAAATATTAATTCAAAATATATAATATGCTATGTTTTAACTATATGCATGCTACTAGCATATGGACACACCGCTTTATTGGCAGTGTGTGTCCTCTGTCCCAGAATTGTGTCTCAAAACAACAACGGATCTTACAACCCCCATAACCTCACCACCCTCTCTCACTGTCTCACTCTCTCTCTCTCTCTCTAACGTCTGTTTTTTCTTTCTCTCTCTAAGAAAAAGCCATGGTTTTTTGAACTACAACTATCATTTTCTTTCCTAAACAACAAACTCCTCGTGAACTGCATGTGAACCTTGTTCTTTAGAGATCTGGTTCCTTAATTACTACTACAAACAAACGGTGTCACCTTTTCTTTTCATGTTTCAGGTGATTCAACTGTTTTTTTCCCTCTTTTCTCACTTTTTTTGTACCCTTTTGGAAATGTTGCTACTTCATGTTCTTCATTAACACTCTTTCTCATTTTCAGCTTTGAGATAATGGGGTCTTCTCTTTTTCTCTTCTCTTTGCTTTTGTAGCATCAAAATTGTGTCGTGCTTGCTGGAAGTGGTAGCAGAAGCAGTGACACTCTGGTTTGGTTCATAAAGTTAGTTTTTTTGGAGTTTTCAATGGGTTTGTTGAAGTTTTGGGAAGTGTTTTTTTGGAAATTTTTGGTGAATATTGATGATTCATCATAAAGGGTGTTTTATTATTGGGCTAAATCTTAGTGTGGTGATTCTCTCTTAGTGTTAGTAATCCAGAGTTGGGCTAGCTAAGTAAAATCTGACAAAAAATTGTTTCATCCCGGAATCTAACTGGTTTTTTATGGAGTAATTGAACATGAGAGTCGCTGTTTTCTTTTTTGGTGAGTTTTAATTCTAACCCTTGTTTTGGCGTTTCTGATGAGTAATTAATGAGTGTTCTAGATTAAGCATTTTTTGTTTGTATTTGTTTTTGTTTTAAATTTTTGTTGCCACAATTATGAAATATTGGCACAGTTAAAGGCAAAAATGAGATATTTTCTGATTTGTTTCATTAATTTAGAAGATATTGTGGTGTCAGTAGGGTTGGTGATGTTCTGATCATGACTAGGGCTATTCGGAATAGGGTACTCAAAGATGCAAATGGTGATATTAGTGATCATATAAGAAACCACATCCATTTAACAAATTGTATTCACTTGAAGAACCATATGCATAAAAACAGTCCAATAATTGCTGATAGGTCTATTATGAGAGACCTTGTTGCGCTTCAAAGATCGCGTTCTCTTCGTGATCCTTCTGCAAGTCCTCCATCATGGCACTCTCCTTCTGTAGTTGACTTGCTTTTCAAAAGAGCCGATAATGATGGCATGAGTCAAGGGGGAAGAAGGTCTGTAGGTAATGACAGTAGGAAGGAAGGTCGGAGATTGTCTAAAATTGGAAACTCACCACCGTTGGTGAGTAAAGGTACATCAAGGGTTGCTCCAGGTGAGGCTAGTAGGGGTAATGATGCGGTACCTGCGGCAACTAGTGAACGAAGTAGCAGGAGTGGAATTGGGAATGGGAGGAGAGTTGGGAGAGAAGAATCTGGCAGGAAGAGTAATAGGCCTGATTATTTGGAAGTTACTAGTCAAGAACAACTTCTTCATGAGGCTGGAAAAAGTTTGGCTGAAGATGTAGTTTCGAGGCTTTCTCAATCTATAGAGAGAAAGAGTAGGCAGAGGGGAAAGAATGTTCAAGAGGTTGAAGCTAAGACTCTTTCTGAACAGCTGAATGATGTTCCTTTGGACAGTGATGATCTAGCGTCGTCAAACATTCATTTTCGGGCAAGGTTTCCAAGACAGGAAAAAATTATTGAGCAGGCACAACAAGCTAGCGTGCGCGGTCATGCAAATGGAATGAATAGGATAAAAAGGCGTAAATTCCGAAGCACAAGAAGAGCTCGGGTTGCTACGATGTCAAGAGATATTGGAGCTGAGAATGAATTGTCTGTGGCTTCCAATTCATTACCTGAGGGTTCAGCTCACCAGAAATATCACTCGGAGGAGGTGGATAATTATGCAGATGATAATGTTACCAGGGCTCCGAAAAACGGGTGTGGCATGCCTTGGAATTGGTCCAGAATTCATCATAGAGGCAAAACATTCCTTGATATTGCTGGAAGAAGTTTGTCTTGTGGTTTATCTGACTCAAGGTTAAAGAAAGGGACATCGTTAACTTCCAATGGAAGAAATATTTCTGTGATGCCTGTAGCAGCTGACGACTCTTGCTCATGTACTAACTCTGAAGCAGAAGCACTGCCTTTACTTGTTGACGCATCTGGATCTCATGGAAGCACTGAAAATGCTTGTTGGGGCCGTGGTTATTCCGGTGAACTAGGTATTTACGGTGATAATTTATTCAAGCAAGATATTGATTCTGATCTTGCTTCTGAAGCTAGATCTGGTAGCCAGCATAATAAGTTGAGACGGAATCATCATAGTAGACACCAAAGTTTAACTCAAAAGTATGTTCCACGAACCTTCAGAGATATGGTTGGACAGAATTTAGTGGCGCAAGCTCTTTCGAATGCAGTGTCGAGACGGAAAGTTGGATTGCTGTATGTGTTTTACGGTCCCCATGGCACCGGGAAAACTTCCTGTGCTCGCATATTTGCCAGAGCATTGAATTGTAGTTCGTCAGAACACCCAAAACCCTGTGGTTTTTGCAATTATTGCATAGCACATGATATGGGAAAGAGTAGGAATATAAGGGAAGTTGGTCCAGTCAGTAATTTTGACTTTGAGAACGTCATGGATCTACTTGACAATATGATTGTTTCTCAGCTTCCGTCACAATACCGAGTGTTTATTTTCGATGATTGTGATACTTTGTCAGCAGATTGTTGGAACGCTATATCAAAGGTCATTGATCGAGCACCTAGACGTGTGGTTTTTATCCTTGTCAGTACTAGTCTTGATGTCTTGCCTCATATAATAATATCCAGGTGTCAAAAATTCTTTTTCCCAAAGCTTAAGGATTCAGATATCGTATTTACACTGCACGGGATTGCAACCAAAGAAGGGCTAGATATTGATAAGGATGCCTTGAAACTCATTGCATCAAGGTCCGACGGATCATTGAGAGATGCTGAGATGACACTTGAACAACTTAGTTTGCTTGGGCAGAGAATTTCCGTTCCTCTTGTTCAAGAGCTGGTAAGTCATTTATTTATAGTCCATTTCTTTTTTTGATACTTCATTCACTAGATTCTGCTCTAAATTGCTGTTAATATTGCTAAATTCTTTCTTCAGGTAGGGCTTATCTCTGATGAGAAGTTGGTAGATCTGCTTGATTTAGCATTATCTGCGGACACAGTAAACACTGTGAAGAATTTGAGAGTGATAATGGAAGCAGGTGTTGAGCCATTAGCATTGATGTCACAGCTTGCTACAGTAATTACTGATATACTTGCTGGGACCTATGATTTTGCTAAAGAAAGGTGCAGACGGAAGTTCTTCCGGAGACAACCACGTCAGTAAAAACTCTTATTTTTTTTATAGATAGTTTACTAATTTATCAATTACTATTTGCGAACTGAGGCGACACTGATCAAAAGTAACTACAAAAATTTACCGCTGCACCATTTCAAATACTCAACATCCTTTAAACATATGCATAGTGCATGCATACGTACTTACATATGTATTTATGTATGTACTTACATATATATGGATTTTCTGGTAAGTATTTTTTATATACACATGTATGAACACACTCATAAATACAAACATAAATATGTTTGTATGAACGTACATACATATGCATGTACAAAACGTACATATATGTAAGTTTAATTTTGACACACTGTTAATGTAAAAAGTTTTTCACTGTTAATAAGTCACAAACATTCATATGTGTGAGTTTCGAAGTAGTTATGATTAAAGTCAAACTTTTTTTTTAATGATTTGGCAGTTATGTGTGTGTGTGGATTTTCTGATAGATGTTGTTTAGCCTTATATGGCTCTATATTTCTGTCGGCGCGGAGACTGGAGAGCCTTAATTTGGTTTCATATTGATGAATACATCTTTCATTAATTGATGATAATGATTTCTTTCTCAGTGTCCAAAGAAGACATGGAAAAGCTTCGCCAGGCTTTGAAAACTTTATCTGAGGCGGAGAAGCAGTTAAGGATGTCCAATGACAAGCTAACATGGCTGACAGCTGCATTGCTTCAACTTGCTCCTGACCAGCAATATGGGTTGCCAACTTCATCTGATAATAGTTTCAACCATAGTCCATTTACTCTAAATAATGGAAACGTGAAAGAAGCTACTAGAAACACTGGTAATCCTGTAGAAATTCTTAACAGAACAAGGCGAATGTCAATGGATGCTAGAATGGAAAGTTCTAATGCTGGAAGTTCAGCAGATAGAAGGCATAGTGTGTCTGGTTATGCTCCTCAACATACTTATTCACATTCCACCGATAAGACTAGGATCAATGAAAGGCAGACTTTGGATAGAAACCGCAAAGAAATCGAAGAGATATGGTTAGAGGTGCTAGAGAGGATTCACTATCCCGGTCTCAAAGAGTTTTTGTATAAAGCAGGCAAGCTGATCTTCATTAGTTTTGGGGCAGGTGAACATCATCATATCTTTACTATTTTTATTTAACAATGCAATTAATAATTTTTCTAGTGATTTAGTTAAATTCTAATCGTAGTGTGATCCTCTTGTGCAGCTCCAACAGTGCAGCTAATGTTTAACTCTCAACTTTCCAAATCTACTGCTGAGAAATTTACTGGTCACATCTTACAAGCATTTGAATCTGTTCTTGGGTCTTCCGTAACCATAGAAATTAGATGCGAGGCAAATAAAGATGCAGGCTCTCCTGTTCAACTTCCTCTTGTATTGCCTTCTATCAATGACGGTTCATCTCAAGTTAGAGACTTAAATGATGTTGGCACTGAAAAGAGAAGGAGTGAAATTGTAGAAGAAGAAGCTTCCCATATGGAGCACAAGAATAATGAGCAACAGGTTGATGGTCACGCAACATATAAAAATCAAGATGGTACAAGTATGGGGCAAGTGTTAGCTTCCCAAAAAGTACCGATCGTTAAGTCACATTTAGTCCGAAGAAAGCTTAGTGAGCAAAGTCAAAGTCGAAGTCTTGTGAAAAGTAAGGTATCTCTCGCTCATGTAATCCAGCAGGCAGAAGGTCAGCGAAGTGGGTGGTCAAAACGCAAAGCAGTTTCCATTGCAGAAAAGCTTGAACAAGAGAATCTGTATGTTGCTGTTCCATCCTCCTTTATTTCGACATTTACTATAGATTGTTTTAAGAGGAAATGTGGCATATTTGGTAGTTGAGTTGAAATTTTAACAATTTATCAGGTTTTATATGATGGAATAAAACATGTAAATGTGATAGAACTGCTAATTGATTCTAAAATTATTTATTCTGTAGGAGATTGGAGCCAAGATCAAGGAGCTTGTTATGCTGGAAAGCATCTAGAGCGACTCGTAGGAAGGTGATTTGTTTTCTTATGATTCTAAATTTGGTTGTCTATAAGCATAAATAGTTTGATAATTATGTTTCCAATTAGTTAATGAACTGGTTTCCCTTTTCCAATAAGTTTTGAACAATAAGTCATAGATTGTTTTATTAATATTGTAATATTCATGAGCCATAAAATTGAATGTACAATATTAATATTACGCCACATTGAGCCAGTTCTATATTAGGCTTGATTCAATCTAAATATCTTGTGCTAGATCACAAAATCAACGAGAAAGGGGCGTCCTTCCTAATCTAATTTCATTTGGATAGAGTTGGTGATCTATTTCTAATATTCAAAAAGCTCTAGCTAATCCAAAGTCTTGATTTTCTTAGCTTCATAAAAGCATTCATGCATTGAAGGCATCTCATTGTGTTCATTCTGTTCTCATTATATTTTCCTAACGTTCATCCTTAAACATAACCTTCTCCAAAATTATTTATGGTAAACATGATGTTGGAGTTTTTGTTGCATTATTATTATATACTATGAAGACAATATTTATGTGTTTAATTGCATTGGCAGCTGTCGCGCTTGAAAATCCGAACCCGAAAAACACATGCATTGCTGAACCTTGTCTCATGTGGGAAATGTCTTACCACCAAATCTCCAAGGTAGTTATGGGAATCTTTCAAGGGTTAGGTTCATTCAATAGGCCATTTGTATTGCCTTACAGGGTCAAGTCTTTTTTCTTCTTTCTTTCATTCAATTAAATAAAAGCATGTAGTTACATGTATTATATATCAGATGAGGAAAATGTAAGAAAGTAGTTGTAGTAGTTAATTCAATTTTAGTGATAAGATATTGTATATTTTTCCTTCCTAGCAAATTATTTGATGAAATTTTCAAACTATTGATTTGAATTATTTTCATATATCAAGTCACCAATTTAGACCTTACATCAAGATCAAGCAGGTTAGTAAGTTGATCGGACGGTTTAGATCGTATCGCTGCATCAAATGGGTGATTTTAGAAAATGTTCTTTCTATTCCAAATAATGTGCGATCATCAAGTTAATATCGAATAGAAAATACTACAGGATCAGATTCCATTAAAAACATGTTTTTCATTTCCTAATACATTTGATAAATCACTACAGAATGCTGAGATTTTAGTCATTGGGGTGAGATATGCTTGAATCAAACTTAATAGATAAAGATAAGAGTTTACACTTTTTTTTTTATCATGATTTTAGTCTGGGAAAGTTAGTGATGAGATTCATGCCATAGAAGAAATCTTACATGATGACAAAAGAAATTTCAGTTTGTGCTAAACATTATATTTGTTATCTTCAGTTGCACAACACCATTTTCAAGTAATACATACACATATTGTTTTTTAAGTTGAATTCCTTGTAACCTTTTTCTTGAAACAATTGGCCTTGAGGAATATTAAAAAAAAGTAAAGAAAATACTAATCTTATTAATACTCTCAAGTCTCTAACCAGTACAAGAGAAGTGGTTATATTGATATTAATTTTAAAGTGATTAATTTACAATATAACATAACAGTATTCTATCATAATAATATAAACAATCACATCTAGCTTAAATGTGTTATTCATTGATTTGATTTCACATCTATAGACTAACCTCAATGAAAAAAGGATGGTTTATTATTTGTATAAAGTGCACCTATATCAGATCACAACCAATTTCTCATTCCTTCATTTCCAAGCAAAAGTTTGTGGCCACACTACAGCAGCCAAATCAAATCCCATTTCAGTCACCTTTATCTTGATGTAGCACCTTAATCTCCAACAAGACAGATAAAATATACCCTCATAGTACTATTACTGCTTATGTTCATGTAGCCAAAAACCTTGCACCTAATTATCACTCACTATTACCTACCATCTATAAAACCACTCTGCTACATTACACTTTCACAAACCAAACTCACAGCAATAAAATCTTACACCTATCATTTGCATTTTTCCAAAATCAGAAAACTATCTAGTTACTTCCAAATTCAATCACAAACAAGAAGATGAAGCAAATCATCTTCTTCACACTCTTAGTACTATTTGCTCATATCTTTTTTACTACTTCTTCAGCTCAATCACCTGCTGCAGCACCTAAATCCGCAGCAAAACCTGCCCCTGCCACGCCAGCTCCAGCAACAGCACCAGCAAAACCATTAGTCCCCTCATTACCTCAATCACCTTCATCAGATTCTTCGTCTGGTCAAGACATCATCAAAATCCTAAGAAAAGCTAAATCATTCAACACGCTAATCCGCTTGCTCAAAACCACACAAATCATCAACCAAATTAACTCACAGCTGGTGACAACAAAAAACGGTGGTTTAACCATCCTTGCACCAGATGATGGTGCTTTTTCGCAGCTCAAAGCCGGATACTTCAATTCCCTCGGTGAACGCCAACAGAAAGAACTGATACAATTTCATGTTCTTCCTGTTTATGTCTCGAGCTCAAATTTTGATTCGCTTAGCAACCCAGTGCTGACACTTGCAAGTGATAGCCCTTCTGGTTATCATATGAATGTGACTGCTTATGGAAACAATGTGAATATATCAACTGGGCCTGTTAATGCTACACTCACAGGGATTGTGTATTCTGATAAGACACTTGCTATATATCATGTTGATAAGGTGCTTATTCCTTTGGACTTTTCTAAGCCTAAGGCTCTAGCTCCTGCTCCTTCTACGGCAAAGGCGCCTAAAGCTGATAAGGATAGTTCATCTGAAGATGGTGATCAGGGAGAGACAACTAAGGCTACTTCTGGTGCCACCAATTTGATTAGCCTTCAAGGAACAATGTTTGTGTCTATTTTTGTTGGTTTAGTTGCAGCTATAACTATCTCCATTTGATGAAGACCAACACATTTGAAGGCTGCTATATTTTTTTGAATTTTTCTTGTGCTCTTTCTTTCTTGGTTTTGTTTTGTATTGTCATGGGATGGGAAGAGTGTTGTTTGAGAGCTTGTGAAGTGTGAAAACATTCCTGATTTTGTCATGTAAAAACAAAAAACATATTGTTTTGGTGAAAGAAAGTTTACTTTACATACTATAATCTTCTTAATGAACTTCTATAATGATTATAATCAATTTAGAATAGACCTTATAGTGAAGCACTCTCTCTTTGGAGGTGAACTTCACAATCAATAGTTGATCCACAAACTGGCAGAATTTTTTTGAAATGCGACATACTTGATGAAACTAAAGGCCAGTTTACTTTCTAACAAGATTTTCAATTTTCATTTGCAAATTTTACTTTGAATATGGATGGCTGGAATGACATCTGGTTATGATTTTTCCTTTTAATTGTCTTAGACAGAAAATGGAAACTAACAAGAGACTTTTCTAGATACACTGAAAAACAATGCTTCAACATTTTTCAAAGTTTTTAGAAATATTGAATCTATTTTGAGAATGCATTTTCAAAATCATCCATTATGTCTTCTCTAATGTTTATTCTCATAGTCAAGCGCTTCGAGTTAGTGAAGCCTTTGTAGCAGCGTTGAAGCTCTATGTGCTATAATAATACGACCTTGTCTATATAAGCAGTCTACTGAGTTACGAACGAATTAGCTCCTTGGTAATGGATCAATCTATAGATAGAAAGCTCTATGATGGGAAAGTATCGTGTTAGGTTTGGAGAGAGATCAAACCTGTTATATTAACCAACATGGAGAGAAGATGCAAGCTTTTTCTTTTAATAGCGGGCAAAATGACTACATAATCATCAATCTACACTACCTCAACCCATCATTTTGCCAGTGAAAATGAAAATAGAAAACTCCAGAAGTGATCGAATGCTAAATTTTAGAAACTTTTCCTTTCTTATATTTTCAGTATCAAGTTAACTTGTGCAAACTTTTGATGTTTTATTACTTATTTTTATACTAAAGTGTTCTGATAAATATAAAATGGTTGGCTTTAAATTTTTCCAATCTACATTCCGATTTTTCACAATGAACTTGAGACCTTGTATCAGAGAAAGAAAACCTAATTTAAAGTTACTTTTTGCGGACTCACAATTGCCTCATAGGATTTAAGAACATTCACTTACTTTCATGTCAATGCGTCGTGTTCTTAACTTATTTTATAAGGTCTCGCAATTGAAGTATTTCTTTGTCCTAAGGATCGATCCGCAAAGGAAACTCTTCCGACATATTGTTGTAAATGTCACTCAACTCCAATGCAGAAAAAAATCAAGACAATGATCTTAACTGTTATTAAAATTTTAGAATCCTGCATTGTAGTTGCTCTTATACAGTATAGATTCAATATTTGTCATTTTTAGCTTCTCTTCTATACTACTTACTGCTCAGGTTTAATGAACATAGAGATTGTAATTAACATCTAATCTGAGAGTATGGTATTGGTAGGTCTAATGTTTGCTTCATAGTTCATCAGTCCATATCACCAAATCTTTGTCAGACAATGTCACTTAGGGATATAAACTATAATTTGATTATTTCCTTTTCTCATACCTAGACAGATTAATAGCTCCTTTTCCAACCATTTTTTCATATCACACACATCAAACAATTGATTGTATAACTCTATGATGTGATGAAAGCAAAATTTAAAGTTCATGCATACACCACTGTCAAATCTCCACTGTCACAACTTATTAATCAAACATATCATATGATATGATGAAAAAGTTGTAACTTCCCCTTTTCTTTCTAACTAAACTAAGCCTTGCATCAATTCTCATCCTCAATAAAAGCCAATCACTTCTCCCTCATTCCTCACAAAAGGTCACCAGTTAAGTAATATTAAGTAGTAATCTCAAAGTGTCCTACACTACACATCAAACACATAGCAGTAAAATCTTACCTATCATTTGTATCTTTCCAAAAACAGATAAACTAACTAGTAAGATGAAGCAAATTATCTTCTTCTCACTCCTAATATTAACTGTTCATATCTTTTTTACCACTACTTCAGCTCAATCCCCTGCTGCAGCACCTAAAGCAGCAGCAAAACCTGCCCCTGCCACACCAGCTCCTGCAACAGCACCAGCAAAACCATTAGTCCCTTCATTACCTCAATCACCCTCAACGGATTCTTCGTCCGATCAAGATATCATCCAAATTCTACGCAAAGCAAAATCATTCAACACGCTAATCCGTTTGCTCAAAACCACACAAATCATCAACCAAATTAACTCACAGCTGGTGACAACAAAAAACGGTGGTTTAACCATCCTTGCACCTGATGACGGTGCCTTTTCCCAACTCAAAGCCGGATACTTCAACTCCCTTGGCGAACGCCAACAGAAAGAACTGATACAGTTTCATGTTCTTCCTGTTTACGTCTCGAGCTCAAATTTTGATTCGCTTAGCAACCCGGTGCTGACACTTGCCAGTGATAGCCCTTCTGGTTATCATATGAATGTGACTGCTTACGGTAACAGTGTGAATATTTCAACTGGTTCGGTTAATGCTACACTCACTGGGATTGTTTATTCTGATAAGACACTTGCTATATATCATGTTGATAAGGTGCTTATTCCTTTGGACTTCTCTAAGCCTAAGGCTCTAGCTCCTGCTCCTGCTACGGCGAAGGCGCCTAAAGCTGATAAGGATAATTCATCTGAAGATGGTGATCAAGGAGAGACAACTAAAGCTACTTCTGGTGCAAACAATTTGATTCGCCTTCAAGGAACAATCTTTGTGTCCCTTTTTGTTGCTGCAGTAACCATGTTCAGTTGATGAAGACCAACACATTTGAAGGCTGTTATGTTTTTTTGAAATTTTATTGTGTTCTTTACTTGGTTTTGTTTTTGTATTATCATGGGAAGAGTGCTGTTTGAGAGCTTGTGAAGTGTGAACACTCTTACCTGATTTTTTCTTCATGTAAAAACAAAAGCATTGATTGTTTTGGTGAAAGAAAGCTGAATTATTTGAATACTTGATTTTCTTTAATTATTACTAATTTTTTATTGGAAACATCTATGCCAAATGGGCTGGGGGAAACGTTTTCAGTTCTTACAATTCTATAGCAGTATAGCTGATGAGATTACTGGAATTATGGATATACTATACAATATGGTGAAGTCAATTACAACATTTGAGGTTATTTACTCTTGGCTTATCCAATTCACTTTTAATATATACTGGCTTCTAGTAGTTGGATTCACTTCTATATAAAATTAATAAAAACTCATGAGAGGGTCTTAAGATTATCGGAGATCGTCACATTCACCTAAAAGCAAACATCAAATCTAAAATCTTACGACATTTGATATATGAGTTATCTCATTTATACGTTAATCAACACTCAAATTTTCATATGATAAACATACTTTTGATCTTTATCTTTCATTCAAAACTCATTTTTGTCATTTATCTTATAAAAGATTTATTTGGTCCTTTACCTTCTCAATGTTATACAAATTCATCCTTTTGCTCAATTCCTTTAATTGTGGATTGAGCTAGCCGTTAACTATATTATGTGGCACATCTGAGATGACATGTAGTAGTCTTCTTCTCCAAAATTTTTAATTTGTATATATAAGCAAATAAAAATATTTGTACACATGCATTCAATCAAATCATACGATGATGTCACTTTTTTGGGTTAATTGCTAAAATATCTCACAAATATCTACTTGATATGTGATTTGATTGGATGAAAAAGTTTTACACTCTAAGTGCATAAAAATTAATCTCATTTACTTATACTTTTTTATCCAATAAAATTTCTTCATGTGTCTTAAATATAAGCAAAATATACTATACATATTTGGTTGAAATAGTTTATTTTTGTATAACTGATTTTAAAATAGACATTATACTTGGTCTTTACAAAAAAATTAGGTTTTGGTAAAATGTATGTTCTCTTGCATATATCAAATAATAAACTCATTCATAGTTGATGTGAGAGAATATACTTTATGGTAATTTTGATTATTTTCTTTTCTTTCTGGTTGATGGAAAACCTCATCCTCTATACAGATCAACAGCCCCTTTTCCAACCATATTTTCATATATCCTCGCATCAAATAATTGATTGTATAACTTTATGATGTGATGAGAGCAAAATAATTCATGCATACACATCTTAATCTACCTGCATTTCTTTAATCATATAATAATATTACTGTCAAATCTTCTGTCTCACAACTAATTAATCAAATTTTTCCTAAAAAAAACTAATTAATCAGAATTATCATATAATGCACTGGCCTAGATTACCTTTCTATGTCCCTGACAGGTATTGTTTGCTACCTATTTGATATGAAAAATGTTGTAACATCACATTTTCTTCCTAACTAAACTAAACCTTTCACCAATGAGCATCCTCAATAAAAGCCAATCCCTTATCCCTCATTCCTCACATAAGGACACAAATAAAGTACTATCAATCAAGTAGTAATCTCAAGTGTCCTAAACACTCTTTAAACAATTACTTACTACTACAATGATGAAACTACAACCTCTTTTCTTTGCCTCAATTCTACAGCTACTAATTCTCATCCTCTACTATTCCACTACCACCTCAGCACAACTATCACCAGTTCAATCTCCACAAACCTCTACACCAGCACCAGGTTTCAACACAGTTCCTCTTGTACCAGTTTCCCCAAGTGGGGCCCCCACCCCTAATATTCTCCCAAAATCATCATCCATAGACATTATCCAAATCCTCAAAAAAGCAAAAAGATTCTCAGTTCTCATTCGCCTTCTCAAAACAACTCAGTTAATAAACCAACTCAACTCACAACTAGTTACATCATCATCAGATTCTAGCAGTGGTGGCTTGACTCTTTTTGCACCAGAAGACAGTGCCTTTTCAAAACTCAAACCAGGTTTCCTTAATTCCCTCAATGACAGACACAAAGTAGAACTGTTACAATTCCACACACTTTCCTCATTTATCTCAATCTCGAACTTCGACACCTTAACCAACCCGGTTCAAACACAAGCAGGTGATGACGCCAAACGGTTGCAACTTAATGTAACCACTTCTGGTGGTAGCCATGTCAGTATGACAACTGGCGCCGTTAACGTAACCGTTACCGGAACAGTTTACACAGACAACAAACTAGCTGTATATCAGGTTGACAAGGTTCTTGTCCCTCTTGATCTTGTGCTTCCAGCTAAAGCTCCTGCACTTGCTCCTGCATCGGTTGCTAAAGGAGATTCAGCTAAGCCTGATGATAGAAGCAAGTCATCGTCATCAAAGGATGATGATGATGAGAATAATGACTTACCTGCAGAAGCTTCTGGTGCTGGTTATTCTAACATGAAGGGAATGTGGCTGGCTCTTGTTTTTGGGATGGTTTTGCTTGCTGGTGAAGCAATGCTATGAATTTGATGATTTCATTTGGTAATGTTAATTTTGCTGTACACTGTTTCAGGTCATGTGAGTCATTCATATGAATTGACATATATGTTTTGGATTTTGTTTTGTTTGCATATAACAAAGGCTGAAAATGTGTTTTGAAAAGGGTTTTGTATATATTTGTCTTTTGATTTTGAATTTTATATATTAATTGATATTGTATGAGTACTTTTTTTGTCTATAGTATTTCTATGTCATTTTGTTTGTGGCGGCATTTCACATTTTTCCATTCAAGTTTATTACTCTCTCGGTTGCAAATTATAGAATATTTCTGACATTTCACTTATAATAAGAAATGTAATTAATTTTGTATGAAAAAAAATATGTTATGAGTTGTTTTACAAAATTATTTTTAATAAATGGTATGTGAAAGATAAATTAAATAATTGAAAAAGAAAGTAATAATTAGTTAATGATATGATAGGAAAAGTAACAATAATGTTTCATTCATGGTGGATTCTAGGGTGAGGGTCCAATTAGGTCCCTCACCGGTGAACCACGAGAAAAACACCAATAGATTAAATAAGTGGTTCAGATTTATTAAAATTAAAAGAGGGAACATGTAGAACTGCTCACATTCAATCATATCCTACAATGGTTTCACCCGTTGTTAACCGTAATTAATTGTTACGAACCGAACCGAACCAAACCAAACCATTACAAATCAATTAATTCATTTTCACACAAAAATCTGAACCCTTTTTCTAAACCCTAATTCCATTTCAAATTCAATCAAATCAATTAATGCCGAGTACACAATAATCACAGCTCAGAGCAGCAGTAGACGGTAATCATAAATCAAAGAAAAAACAGAAAAAACATGCATAAAATTTATCCATGACTAATTGATGCGGATTAAAAAGAATGAACGTGACATGCTACCCTAATTGTCAACTTCCTACAATTATGCAACAATGTTTGTTGTTAAGACAAGAAAGAAAAAGTTCTATGAAGCATCAGCAAGGGTTTAAGTATTAATACTTCCATTTACATGGCAAGCAGGATAATTAATTAGGTGAAGATTGAAGATGGTGAATTTGATTGAATTTGAAATGGAATTAGGATTTAGAAAAAGGGTTCAGATTTTTGTGTGAAAAGGAATTAATTGATTTGTAATGGTTTGGTTCGGTTCGGTTCGGTTCGTAACAATTAATTACGGTTAACAACGGGTGAAACCATTGCAGGATATGATTGAATGTGAGCAGTTTTACATGTTCCCTCTTTTAATTTTAATAAATCTGAACCACTTATTTAATCTATTGGTGTTTTTCTCGTGGTTCACCGGTGAGGGACTTAATCCTAGAATCCACCATCATATCTTGAATTTAAATTTTTTTAGTCGGTGTATTGGTGTATTGATGCCGTGTCATATCCGGATCCTATCATATCATGCATCGCGCTTCATTGGTCAACATGCATACGTTATTTATTTTTAACCAAAACACACCTAAGTCCTAAACCTTTGATTTTAATAAAGAAATAACAAAATGAAAATTAAAACTCTCAATTTTCTTCTTTCTATGAGTGACGCCCATGTAAGACGTTTCACACGTCACTGATAGATTTTTTTTGTTTATTTTAGTAAGAACTTTCTTTTTGGGGTTAATTCTGGAGACCATTATCAAAATCAAAAGTGAAGGAAACCATTTTCCACCGCAAACGCAAAGGTTCTGAAAAAGAAAAAGCATAAGATCGTATTCTCACGCATATTTTGGATTTTTCTTTAACAATCTTTTTAGAGGGATGATTTTTTCTTCAACAATTATTATTTTTTTGTTTTGACTTTATTTCCTATGTTTTATTTTATGCATGAATAACAATTAAATTAGTTTGTGACTATGTTTTAAATTTTTTTTATGCATGAATAGCTGTCATACAATTGTCCCCATAAACTTAATTCAAGTGTTAACATATTGCCAAAGAGAGGACAATGGATTATGAGATGATCTGCTGATTCATTTTGACCACATCCTAAAACCTAAAACGTACAATTGGGTATCACTAGGAATGACGTTACGACGCACCAAGTTATCCTTTGTAGGCCACCTGTTGCGGAAAATACACCACGCACATATATAGACATTTAAAGGAACACATTTGTGTCAAACAACCTTCGAAACTGCATCATAGTTGTGCATCTCATGTCTCATGAGCATTTGATACACACGACGAACGGTATAGCCATCATCCACATTCGGTCGCCAAAGCAAAACATCTGGCACAAATTCCTACAAGGTAACATTAAAAAGTAATATCTTAACTTGCCCCATTAAATTCTCCTCCTAAGCTAACAAGCGACGCCTCCACCCCCAAACCCTATAAATTAACTTTTTACATGTACTCAAAATTATTGTGTAATGAAAAGTATTGTGTTTTTCTTTTGATACATTAATTCTTGGTTGGTTTGCCATCTTTGACTCCAAATACACAATACTTTTCATTTTTCATACATTGTTTTTAGGAACATATAATGTGTTTCGCAGACATTATATGACTGTAGTGTGTGAGTGAAAATCATATGATGTGTTAAATTGAACCCGAATTCTTGGTTGGTTTGCAATGTTTGACTCCAAATCCAAGAAAAGCTGCAGTTGTCAAACGAATGAATCCTCACTTTTTGTCCACCAATGAGTTTGATGGTTGATCCAGGAAAGCGATTACATTACAACATCATCATAACTTAGAAGACTTTTAAATTTCAAGAGAAACGTACAAAAGCTTATTCAATCTTTCCTATTTTTCTTTCTATAGTATGTAGTAATAATTAGATTTTTCTAAATAATTTTAAAAATTACGGTTGATAATTTCATTCAATTTAAAATATCTGTAAAATTAAAAAAACCCAAGTCAATATCATTCTTTTGCCATACGATAACCCAAGCAAATGATTCATTTCATCATTTATATTTTTATTTTTCTAGTCATTTAACTGGGAGTTTCAACTACACAATGCTAAATTTTCCAATCATTACTGAAAAAATTATTTATCTAGCTAGTTCACACTACATTCAAACTGTGATAATGATTATAAAGACATATATAAAATTCACACGACAAACGGTCCAAGAAATTGCTTAAACAAAGATGGTCCAAGAAGAAAATATAAAAGGGAAAAAGTTAAGTCAACTTTTTTCATCTAAATAATGACAATATATGGTTGCTATAGGAGACAAAACCATACATAATAATATCATAATATCTTATAAATATAATAAATAAAAACCATACATAATTCTGATAATAGATCCCCACCAAATACATATAAAGGTCTGATTAGATGTGGAGTGAGAATACTTTTGCCGTACAGCTATGACATTGTTCCTTTCAATTGAGGGGTACCACTAATTATTTGTATGTGCCAATCAAATTAATCTGATTTTGCAGCACCAAAACACTACCAAAAGAATAAATATTAAATCATATATATTGTGGTGGATCTAAACAGCATGCAGAGATTGTGAGTACATATATAAATTTGATTCTGAAATTAGTACTAATAATTCGATTATTCTTTCATGGGGCCCGTTTTAGATACTCTGCAATCTACAATGTTTAAAATTTTAATTAGTGTTTGACCTGTGTGGAAAATGCCACAACATATCAAAACAAAACTAGGCATGAAGAAAATTTAAATTGGTGCTTTTGTGGTAAACCACTACATATAAATGATAAAATATTATGTGACCACAAATGATTGAAGTATCAGTTTACTAGATTCAATAGAGAGACTATTCTCTTAATTTGTCATATGTTGTTGCTCTCTAGTGAGAATCTATGTCAATATCTTTTACTAACAAACATTTGAATTTGATTATAGTGTAGCACATTATATAATTTAGTTAAAATAAGAAAGATTAGTTATACATGGCGTTAAATTTAAGTTTTAGCTTCAATTCATAATTAAGAAAGGTAAAAGTCTTGTGGCAAGCTATAAGTTGTCTTTATATTACAAAAAGTCAAATTAAAACCTTTGAAGTTGGTAATTAAGTATATAGGTCTGCACATTATTTCTTCTCTCTGTCTGTATTGTAAAAGTAGTATTATCTAATCAATAAAGAGAAAAGAGTAAAGGAAAAAAATAAAAAAGATAAAAGAGAAAGAATACTTGCTTCTATGTTCAGCAATCATATATTCTTGTTCATTATATTTGGCATTTTGTTAGTGTGACACTAAACTTTTTTAAGTGTTCATTAGTAGTATATATGATTTTCAGATTAAATTGATAAGTGCTTATATGTTATATTTGGCAAATCCAATTTTAAATATTTCACCCTGATGTAATTAAGATGTAAATGCATTTGAAATCTCCACCTTACTTTAATTCAACTGTATAATATAATATACTATACTATAGTAGCGTGACGCATATTACCTTCCAAAACCAAGAATAAAGTTATCAGTGTGCAGAAAAATGTCACCAAATGCCACCTATTCTGGTTCTGTCTTTATCAAAGTCCCAAATAGTGGCTGAAAAGCTAAATTCCATTGTGCTATCTTGTGTTCATTTTTATTATTTGTTTCCAATATATATGTTACTTCATAAAATTTTATATTTCCTAGATAGACAACATTTGAAAATAATTCGGTTGAGCTCAAATAATTGTCCATGCATGTGTTGGTCTGAATGTTTGATAAGAGTACACAGCTTTAATTTAACAAACATATATACATAAGATTGAAACTATATTGTATACACATGGTGTATATAGGGATGGGATAGAATACAAAAATATTACACATCGCTTTCGATCTTTACAATTTAGCAGGACATGAAAACAAAGCAAATCAGGCTAAAAAAGCTGGTAGAATACAAGTAGTAAAAGCTAAATTAGCCATAACATGCATGATAACAAAGTTCATCAAAAGAGTGTGAACTGTGAATGAATTGTGACATTAGCTTAGAAATTAGCCTTTGGTTCTGATAATAGTGATGGTGCCTCTTCTTCCTTGAGTGTGGATTCTAGTAAGGGCCACCACTGCTTTGCCTGAAAGGCCTGGACCTTGTGCAGATACGCATGGCCGACATGCAAAGTCACCAACTGGATGCCTTACTGGCCTTGTTGGAGGCATTAAGATCCTTTCATTTATGTCATTCAATGTCACATCACCTTCTTCTCCTCCTGGCTTCACTAATGCAAATGGATATACCACTCTTCTTGCACTTGTTGTCCTTATCACTTTCTTCTTTCTCATCACCTCATCACTAGTAGTAGTACTACTTCCTGTTTTCAATAATTTAAATAATTAACCATATGATATATTATATTTTTAGTTTTAAATTGTGGTCTGCAACTGCAATTGCGGTCACCATGTTATAGTTTTAGAAGTCTTTGTAGAAGCATTGTGATCGCATTTGTCTGTATTTTACTGTAATATAAAAGTTCGTTTAAAACCATATGTAAGAGAGAGTATATTAAAAGTATACCAAGTTGGGTGTCTCTGTTGGTTTTGGATATTGTCAATGGTAATAATTCTTTGTATGAAGATGAGGAGGAATTTGGAGATTCAGATGCTGCTGATATTGTCTCTTCTGTTGTTTTAGTGTCTTCTAGAAGAATGTTTGGTTGCTCAATGATTCTACTCCTCAATGTGCTTATATGTTCATCTAAAATATATCATCATATACCAATTAGCAAATTAAAATAATAATAATAGTAAAATAAGAAAGAGTATGAGACATTAATTATTCATATTGTACTTTTCCTTTATTCTTTTCTTTTGATTTCTTTGGGATCCTTTTTCAATTCTCAATCAATTAATTACAAAAGAAACAATAACTTTTTATGTTTGAATTGCAATAACAACCTTTTGAACCAAAATGATCATCATGTCATATAGTATATCTAAATGAATGCGTGTGAGAAAACTACCTGAAAATCCACAAATCCTTTCTATCTGATCCATGCAGTAGAAATTCTCCACTGGTTGGTGCCATACAGGGTTGAAATTCCAGAACTATAGTTACATATTACATATAACAATCAGTCTTATTTCCAAGAACAACAAGAATTTCAAACCTAAAATGATAGGCAAAAATAAAATATACTTAACTATATACCTTATCAAAATCATCAATGGAAATAGTATTCCTGCTTTGTTCATCGTCAGTAAGCAAGCGTCTGCGTTTGGAACTTTCACCAAACTCAACCAAAGCATCTTCTAGATAACCAGTTGAGAGATCAGACTCTTGAGTTGAAAATGAAGCTGCATTTGCATCCATAACTACCATATCATATAATTCAATATCAACATTAATCATTACATTTGCAAAACTATATACTACATTTAAAATTGTGTACTTAATGAAATATATAAAGAGAAAGAAAAGTATAGTACTTAAAGACATATTGTCTGAATTGAGCAGTCCAAGATTGTGATAATCCCAACCTAGGGAAGAACCATAGCTGAGGCTATTAGTATAAGCTAGGGAATGAAGATCATTCATTTTGTGTGTACAGTGTGTGTGTGACAAAAAATGATGAGGAGGGGTCTATTTATGTACAAGTTATGGAAGAAAATAGAAAAAGCATATGGAAACTTGAATGAGTTTAGTATAGTTGGAGTCAGTCAATGCAGGCCAAAGATTAGGATATATAAAAGTGAATGTTTCTTGGGATTCTGAAAATGTAGTATCTACTTTATTTTTATTTTTTAAATTTATTTCATTTGGTTACATATGTGGGGGACTAAATAATTGCTATGGTTATCATATTGTGTTTCTGGTCTTAAATGAAAAAGCAATACATTAGGTGTGTGAAAAAAGACACACCTCAAAGAGACATAATTCAAATTTCAGCTTTTTCTTTTGTGTTTTTTTTCCTTCTACATTGACATGGACCTTTTGTATGGTGTAAACTGTATGGTTACCAACTGTTTCTCTAATGGGACCTTGCTTTTCTTTTTTGTTTTATTTTACTATGGTATGCGATCAACGTCACATTATGTATACTATATGAATTCCTCTCAATTCAATATCTACAATTTTATGTTTATGATAACCATAAATACACCAACACATGCATATCTAGATTTGAGATCGTAGTGAGTCTCCTTAATTTTAGCAAAAGCTACACTTAAAATTGTCAACAAAATCACATTATTAATGTGATTTAGCCAAACCGTCAATCCAATCATACATATAATAAGAATAATATTTTTTTAGGGAGTAATTTATTAAAAATATTATTACATTTAACCCATTTATATTATTTCTTTAATACTTATAACACGAAGGAATGTATCATCTATTACGGAATAGAATATTTATTATTTTTCTTGCAAATTTTCTCACTCATTGGTGGGGGTCATATAAGTTAATATATTTTCCACCACATGGAAAAATCTTCTTGGTGGGTGTGTGTAATACAACAAAATGGTCCCACAAAGATGGCATGCTGATGAGGGGCCATGCCATGTCAAAAGATGAGTAGAAGAAGAAGATGGAATAAATCATGGGTTTTGGTCTTAGGGACCATCTTTTTGATCCTTGGGGTTTGAATTGTTTTAATTGTGTGGAATTTTGTTACTCACAAACAGGCATTGTAGTTTGTGTGGAAATTGATTGTTGCACTCACAATCTAACGCCACCCTATGTCTAAATCTATATGGTTCTTTGTGTCAAAATTGATTGAATTTTAACAGTTTTTCTGTTCACCATAATTTGTTTTTTGAAAATGCTTCTCCCACTTAACTATCACTTCATAAATAATTATTTTTTCTTAATGAAAAATATATTATTGGAAGAATGTGCGTCTTTAACGTGCATGTACACTTGTTGACTAGAGAATAAATGATATAGTGCAAATTTGAATTCTTATAAGTTTCAAAAATGAAATTTCTATTTACATTCACAGCAAATTTTTTGAAGTACTTAGATAAAACAGGCAAACAATTATGATGTTGAAAAAATTTAATGCTTCAATGCAGGCAGGCATCATGAGGTTGGGAGATTATGCTAATTGAATTGAAAACGTGGAATCAAATTTTAACAACACAGGAAATTTTAGCTGCTTACAATAATAGAACATAAAAGAATAATTTCTTTTGTATCTCATTTTCATTAAAAACATTAATTGATATCATGCACCAAAAAAGACACACTACACTAGAAACCCTAAAGAGAACTTTAAAAATAACCTAAAAAGGTAAATAGCATGCTAAGACTCTCATGAATAAGTACTCAACATTTTATATCTTATGTTTTTAACCTTTTCTTTTTAGAATAACTCCTTTAAATGAATGCATGTACATCTCAATTTAATTTTCTTTCACAAAGTTTTTGACCTAACATGATGATAGAAATTATGGGTCAATATATGAATAGTGTGACATAGAGATACAATGATCCCAGAATTAAATATTTTAAAGATTTGGTATCATTAAAGCATTACTATGGATTTTTTTTCTTTGGGAATTCAATTAAGCCATCTATCAAACGGGGAGTTTGGGGGAATTTGAATTTGAGTGTAAGTTGGTAAGAGTTGGTAGATTGTCCTTGTTGCAGGGATGATAAATGTTGATTTCCCACTCATGTTCATGCTACCTCCGTCTCTATATATAAGACTCTTTTGTCAAAATCACGGGAATTAAGAAAGTTAAAATTTGTATTAAAGATGTTTGTAATCACTGTTGTTTTTACAATTTTATCTTTTAAAAGAGATATATGTTTATGTTTTCAACATGCTATTTATTATTGATTGAAGAAAAAGATGTATAATAAAATAAGGGTATGCAAGTAAAAAAATAATTAATGTAGTTGAAAATAACAAAGGAGTCTTATAGAAAGGGACTAAAAAAATTCTCAAAAAAGTCTTATAATTAAGGACGAAGAAAGTATGGAAATAGCATAATAAATATCTGATGAGGAAAGAAGGTTTTAGATACTTTCTCTATCAAAACTAAAACATACAACTCTTCCTTTGAGCTTCATTAAGCTTTCTCTATCAAAACGAAAACATATAACTCTTCCTTTGAGCTTCATTAAGCTACGATCGATCGTACAATTATTTTAAGTCTCCAAAGTCTAAACAATATTGATTTTATTAGAGACTTTGTCTAATATGCACATGCAATTTAGTCGTGCACTATGTGTGAATTTATTTTCTACAATTCAATCAATAAATCAAATCATATCACATTTAATCCAATAGTAAAACTTTTTTGATTCGATGGTGGAAACAAGCTTATTCATAGTGCAAGATTTGTCTAATTTGTGCACAATAGAATTAAAGAAAGCAATTTTTGAATGTAAGAAAAATTCAATTATAAAAATTTAAAAGGAAAAGAACATATTCTTTAAACTTTAACAAAGACATGCAAGTGTCCATTTTATTCACATCCTTTATTTTTTTGAAATTAAAATATCTCATTTATCCACCTCCTTTATTTTTTGAAATTAAAATAGTAGTACCTTTTTTTTTATGAAAAAAAGGAGACAAACCACATGTAAGGTAGGATAAAAACATCAGCCTTTGCAAGAATTTAAGATGAAATTTAAGTATAGTCTCTACCAATATGAGGGCGGTAAAAACACACCCAAATTACAGTTGGTGCAAACGGAATGTACCGACCCTTGTTGACTTAATATAGTTATATTAAATTATTCGGCCATTGTTTTGACAAATAAACTTAATTTATTTAAATTACAAGAAAAAACATTACTGCAGAACATTGTCCTCAACCAAGAGACTATCCAAACAAAAGTATATTTCAAAACGAAGATCCTAGTATTTTGCCGGCAAAATTTTACAGCAGAATTTGGAATAAAGCAACAAACCAGAGCATAAAACATAACATTGAGCTCTTAAAAAACATAAGTAAAAGTATCATTTGATTCCTGAGCTTTGAGCATTTGTCTTTGCTTGAATTTAGTATAATATGCCGAAAATCCAGGAAGAATTCCCTCCATCTACATGCAACAACGCGTACATCAATGCTGCAAATAACCCCATAATCCAATTAGAGAAAAGGGTCAGCTATACATGTATATAATTCAGCAGAAACAAATGGAAAACTCATCAAACTCAAGGAATATGAGTTCACCAGTAATCTTTAAGAAATAGAAAGTTTGGCAAAACATTTTGAAATTCTAAATATTATGTGCATGTTAGGTTCTGCTTGACAAAAATTGATTTTGTAAAATTGATTTATGTTTGGATACGTTATCGTAAAAGTGAGTTGAATAACGAACTTTAGTGTACAGATCACATTTAGACTCAAAAACTACAAATTCTACCTTCAAGCTAGAATCAATTTTGGAGGCAAAATCAATTCTACTCAAGAGCAACCAAACATGTCAAAATCAAATTTAACCCTCGAGAGTCAATTATGGCTGCTCCAAACTTGGAACCAAACAAATGCTATGAAAGGGGGTAATGAAAGGAGAAAAAATGAAAACTTTGCATTTGAATTGATTACTGAAACTCAATGAGCAAACCATTCAGCACAAGGGTTACATTTTCTTTTCTTTTTTTGGCATGGCATGGCATGTATTCCAATTCTTTTCTTCCTACTCTTCATTTCTTCCTTTGTTAGGATTATAAAATAATTAAACATCATGCATTATCTTTCCCTTAAGACATGACCTGAACTGAGACCCAAAGACTAATGGTTTGACAGAAACTTTTGTTAAAATCATTAAAAGAAATGACAGAAACTTTTGTTAAAATCATTAAAAGAAATGAAGGGAAATTTAGATGAACTCACTATAGTATAAGCAGATGAGCTATAGTCATTGTTTGGTGAAATTTAGATAACCTAATAGTTTGTTATACATGTACTACACCTATGCCATAGGGAAATGATGCTAAATATTCAAACAGATGTGCTAGCAACAATATACATGTGTATGCATCACAATAATAACCCAAACATTTATGTCGGCAGGCCAATGCAGAGTTAAAAAATAAAAAATAAAAATGGGAATTAATGAGTTAAAAAATAAAAAATAATCTAAAACATTTAGAGGAATGCAGAAAGACTCACAGAAGTTCTATCCTAACTGCTCAGTCCTCCATGTGAACTTCTCCACTTTGCCCTTTATCATCAACATTCAAGTCGTCATCATCTCTCTTCAATTTCCCACAGACATTGCATTCCATGACATTAGATAATGTATCACCCTGTGGTGGTAGAGGAGCTAAAGTTCCCCAGCAATTTGGTCTATCACACATGTATTTCAAAAAGAAATAAGCATGTGGGAAATCGTTATTGTCAGTTTCTGATGGTTCCTTATTTTCACATTGTTCCTCCTCCTCCGCATCATCCATAGCCATATTCTCTTCTTCATCCTCCTCAACATTTCCTTCAACACTATCATTATCAGACCAATTCGATTCAACATTACATCGATCACAATTACACGCAAAACCATAGTCTTCCAACAATCGCTTCTGCCTACTAGAATAGTTTTCATTAACAGGAAAATAACTCAAACAAATCTCCCTACCTTGTGGAACATCATGAATCATCCTAATAACAAAATCAGTATTACTAAGACCAGCCGTGACATCATAAGGTGGATTAACATCAACATAATCAAATCTACACGCATTAGGAAGACAATCATGGTTGAAAAACGAAGCATAAGGGTAAATGCCATATGCTCTAACAGACCTATTTTCATCAGTTTCAGAGAAAGGATGCATTAAACCAAAAGCATTGAGCTTATCTTTAGCAAGCAGTGAAGCAGTCAGTTGTAACGAAAACAATTCATTATGAGGGTGCGAAAAAAGGGACGAAATAATGTGGTGTAGGAAGTTTGCTGCTTCATCATTATCAGGAGAACCTTGTAGAGATAACAAAATTTGAAAATTTGAGGGGGTGGTAATAGCAAGATTGTAAGCAGCAACAAGAAAACGCACTTGAAGTTGACGTTCGAGGGGTTGTTGCAGCAAAAGAGGATTGCTTTGGAGCTTAGATAATGCTTGACAAACCCATGTGGAATGTGATGAATTGAGTGCTTTTGAGAGACAAGTTGAATTGCAAAAGCGATATCGGTGACACGATGAACATGAAACAAATGAAGATTGATGTAGAGATTTGAAGCAATGATCACAGAATGAAGAAGGGTGATGAGAAAAAGGGGTGGTGGGGTAAAGGAGGATTGGTGAATCTGTGAGGATTATTTGACCAGCTTTGAGAGGTCGAGAAGCAACAATTCCTCTTCCTCTACCTTGAATTTCCTCTACCTTCAAAACAGAACTTGGAACAGCCATTGATATTGATTTTCCCAATACGCAAAAATAAAAATACAATTTTTATGAAGTTTCTATAGAATCAATTTGAATAACAGTAATGGGATGAAAAATGGGTGTTTGAATAAACTAGGGTTTCATGATGAATACAAACAGTATACAACAACATACCAACTACACCATTTACTCTGTTCTGGTGGACGGCGAGAAACTCCGGCTGCGATTCCCGGTGAATTAATTGAGTTCAGTTGGGATTCCGATTTGTTTCTGATAGAACAGAATGCAACAATGGTAAAAATGATGGATTTGTTGAATTAGGGTTTTACATTATTGTTGACTTTGTTTTAGGGTTTTGCTTGATTACTGAAACGAAAATGTGTTTGACTTTGTTTTGTCTTTAGTGAATGATGGGCCTCTCTTCAAAAAGGGGAAGTGGATTGGGTTTGTCCCTTGGAATTTGCTGTTTAGGCCCTCCAAAATATAGAAAATGCTTCTACACAATATATATCTTTAAGAAGTTATCTTTATAGCCTTAAGAAAGTTTTAATTTTGGGATAATTACACCAACCTCCCCTGTGGTTTATGTAAATGTATCCTACCTCCCCTCTATTTTTTCACTCAGGAGCAATACCCCCTGCTGTTATCTCTGTCAATCTTCCGTTAGAAAAATTGAACTACTTCATTTTCAATAAAATAAAAAATGAAAACGCTTGTTACCAAAACAAAAGATTGAAAATGCTTTTCACTTTTAGATTTATGCCCGCTAAAATTGATCCATTGTATCAGCCACTCATCATCCATTCTCCAACAACAACAAAACAGAGAAATTTATATCAACGCTCTTTGTTATGATTGAGATTAATTGTGAAGGCAGAAAGGACAAAATAATAGAATTAGAGGCAAGTCCCTCAAAATAGAATTAGTGGCAATTGATCCCCTTTAGTGCAAGTAAGGAGAAAAATAAATTAGCAACTTGGTTCAATAATACTTATTTTTCGATGCTATGATATTTTCCAGCAACAAACGATATTGTTTTCATCGATAGAAATTAGCAACGATGTCTCTACATCTTTTTTTAACTTTTAACAGTTGCTAACATTGTTAAATTGTAAAAGGAGGTATCTATTTATTTTAAGAAAACTTAAGGGAGGTTGGTATCTATTATAAAACTTGAGGGGGTCTTTGTATTGTTTGAAAAGACCTTAGGGGAGGTTATTGTAATTTTCCCTTTAATTTTATATGATACATTAGGAACCCTACACTTGAGGGAAAAATAATTCTTATAAGAATTCTACTTCAAAGTCACAAACACTGCTCTTAAGGAAGACTCATGTGATGTAACAAGCCTTCTTTTGTTTGTACTGTCTAGCATAAACAATGTATACCAATATATTAACAAAACTAAGTCCAGCTAGAAGCCAAAAAAAGTAATCAAGATGACCCTCATTTAAATTATCTCTTATCCATCCAGAATTTCCATCTTCTGTCGTAATGTAATCGACAATAGTGACAACCAAAGAGCTTAAATAATTCCCCAAAGAATTTGTTAAAAGTGCCAATGCACTGCAGAAACTGCGCATGCCATCCGGCGCTTGCTCATAGAAAAACTCATGCTGTCCAACAAAAGTGAATACCTCAGCAGCACCAAGCAAGAAATATTGCGGTATCTGCCACAATATACTAAATGGTACGGGGACATTTTCGTCGACCAAACCAAATTCTTTCGCCATTTGCAACCTCTTGGTTTCTACTAATGCAGCAGCTGACATGCAAATAATGGAGAGAAAAAGGCCGATTCCCATCCTTTGCAATTCTGAAAAGCCTCTTACCTTGTTGGTGAATTTCCTTGCAATTGGAACCATCATGTTATCATAAATTGGAACCCAAATAATGACAGCTAAGATGTTAAATGTTGAAAGAGAGGCTGCAGGAATTTTCAAAGAAGCAATAATCGTGTCCATCATTTTTCCTTGTTCAACAAATAGTGACGATGTTTGTGCATAAACGGCGCAGAAGATTATTCCTGATGCCCAGATTGGAAAAATGCGGATCAAAATCTTAAACTCTTCAACTTGTGTAACTGTACAAAGCCTCCATGGACTAGTCGCTTCGGCACTCTCTTTTTCTGCATCTGATATCACCGCTGCTTTATCAAGGAACCTGCACAAAGTAGAGTAATATGTCATTTTGATCCCTAAATGTGTGAGGCGGCGCCACTATAGCCCCTGAGTGCATCGAAATTACAAAAACATTCCCGAGTGTGTATGCTGTTAGTAATTTCATGGATCAAACTGACTAGTGAAAGACACATCCAAAGACCAACCTGACCAACGAAAGAAACAGATATACCAGGACCAAACTGACCAACAAAATACACGTTCAGATACTATAGGGATAGCGACTTACATATTCAACGACAAAAATGGTTATTTCCTCCAAATATTTTGGGATACACTATAAGTATTAAGCAAACAAAATTATCTCTGCTTTGAGCAGAAGAACACAAGGAAAGACATTATAATTGGATATGAAAAGATGATTGAAGCTATGAGATTACCTCAAATCATCACTGTGTTCTAGTCTAGAACATCCTTCAATGGAGGAATTCGTCATTGCGTTTTCAAAGAGGAGACAACTGTCTTTGGGAACCTCCAATTTCCATTTGAATAAAGCAGCAGAAATCACCTGGAAAATTCTTGTAAGAGGACTTCCACCTGGCCTTTGAACTCTATAGATTGGTGTGCCTAGAAAGAAAATTATGATTGCAATACCAATAAACAATGCACAAATTCCATATCCAATGCCCCACCCTACGTTTTCTTCAGTCCATACCAATATTGTGACTGATAAAAGTGCACCAATGTTACTAGTGAAATAATTCCAATTAAAAAATGATCCTTTACTTGCTCTTTCCTTATGATCTGTATCATCAAACTGATCTGCCCCAAAGGGCCAAATACATGGCTTTATTCCACCAGTCCCTACCGCAATTAAAAGTAGTCCAAGAAAGAACACAGCTCTTTGAGCTAAAGTTGCTGATGGACAGACAGAACTCACACATTCCATTGGCTTCAATGCAGCAATGGTTGCTGAAAGAATCAATATGCAGATTCCCTGTAAAAATTAAAAGTACTATTATGGATACTATCAGATTCATGATGAAAAACTCATGAATCATAATTTTAAATTTTACAATGAGATAGATTCCGTAAAACACTGCAATTGTCCAGTATCTTCCCAAGTAAGTATCAGCAAAGAAGGATCCAATGAGAGGTGTAAGATAGCAAGTTCCTTGAAAAGTGGTGACATTTTTTACGGCAGAAACAGTTTCTTCATGTAGTTTCGTGGTGAGATAAGTGACAAGATTTGTAGCAATCCCATAGTACGCCAAACGTTCACAAAAGAAAGTACCTGTATTATAATAGATATGTGACGCGTCAAACACAAGAAAAATATTATTTGTTAGAACAAAAAACAGATGATGGAACATATAATCACCTAGAATAAAGGGGCATGATTTCCATGTCCCAGTTTCCCTTTTGACAGAAAGCTCTCCCTTTATGTTCACCGACCCATCTCCTATGTGAACACTGTCTTCAGACTGCAAAAATTAAAAATAAATAACAGCATAAATGATAATACTACAAATTAGCTTCTACCTATGTGAAGACTATAACAAGTTGCATGCCATTATGATGTAGAGATGATAGGCTAAGTAGGAACCAGTAAAAGACCATCTTCCAGAAGTAATCTGGTAGGTTGCTCTAAATGTTCCATTGTTAGTCTCTACTGTCTCAAATTGATGGGGCCAATTTTGATGTCTCTTGAGAGCCACTCATCTGCATTCTATTTTTATAATCATAATGCCTACAAAGAATGGTAGGTAAAAAGTTAACACCCACCATTCTGAAATACTCCTTTTGTGAGTTTGAAAAGGAGTTGAGAGTGCTTTTTCACTTCACGTTTTATGGCCTATAATTAGAAGAATCAATAAAATATGAACTTGTCAATTGCCACAATATAGAAAAACCTGATAAAAACTGTAGTGAGGATACCAAAGCATAGAAGAGAATATTGCTTATAAGGCCTTAATGAACGACCAAGTGCAATAGTTGCTAACACTCCACAATAAACGTGGCTGTAGCAATCAAGCATATCATGTGGTAAAAGCATGACAGTTGAAACCAAAAACTGGGGGAAACACATGTTACAAAAAAATAACTTTTCATCATTAGACAACGAGTCATACACTCTGTTGCACCGACACTTTTGATTGAAGGTGTGTCTGGTGTCCGACACGTGTCCTATCTAACACCAACACGACACTGACACTTGTGATTACATTGAATTATGTCATTTTTTCAAAAATTAATCGATGTCAACGTGTTAGTGTCATGGCAGGTGTCCTTGTTTGTGTTTGTGCGTCATAGACTCGTAAACAACTAGCTATATTGTAAAAATTGGAATCAATAATACAAATATTTATTTATTATTACATTAATCATAATAATTGTATGATACTATAAAATGCATATAAACTTTACGATTTGATTTGTGTATGCTTTTTATTTCGTATTTTATTTCCTTGTAATTACTTATAGAGGACATATTCACTCAAGTCTACATAATTGTATTTGTTTCAATCTTTAGAATTTGAAATGACAGGATTTCCAAAAGAAAAATCTTTCCGAGTTGTGATTACCCCCTAGCAGCATGTACTTTTTTTTTTGGATAAGCAAATATATTAGCCTATTGGGGTACTCTTATCCAAAAACATCAATATGTAATTCAAGAATTAAAATAAGATGACGTGCATAAAACACGATATGATCACCACTTATAGAAAGAGATAACTGAATCTTTAACTCTTGCTTTGAACCACAACTAACTTCTGAAATTGATCATTTTTACCACTTCAACTGAATTCAGTTGTAACTTGTAAGGAATGGAAACAAATCCGATTTCTATGCATTCATATGGACCATATAACGCAGTCCATTTGAATGCAGACCCACATGATTTTACAGAATTCCTGATATATACATATATTTCTACAAATCCTAATTAGACCAGAAATGAGTTCTGCCATTAGGTGGCGTAATCATGTTTACACCCACAAATGCAAATGCAACGACACTATACAAGTAAAACGTAAATGATCTGTGGATTCAGCACCGCTCTTACAAAACACGCATGAGTTGATCATTTTGAGCAAAGACTTCTCTTCTCAATGATTACTTTACAACCAAAAGCATTGAGTTTTTTAGTGCTAAACTTAACTGTAAGTTGTTGAATAACTTCCCGTTTTCCTGATCATCGTTCCTTTGAATGAGCTTATAAGCTGATTTATTCGAACTAATCTGCCTTTCAATGCCAGTGGTTCAGCTGAAATTCTATTGTAGTTATGTAGAACATAGTAACTCGGAAAGTTCCATTCCAAAACTCGGTCTGTCCAAAAACTTATACTATCCACCTTCCCAAATTCCATTTCTAATTAGCATATGTATTTAAATACAGAGCAATATCCACAATGAAAGAAGGAAATATGAGAACATGTTTCCATTCCTAAGAGCAATAAATGCTTCAAAAATCTTAAGAAACCTTATTCTGCTTGTACATTTTGGCAGCAATTATGAACACCAACATATTTAATAAGCTTAGTCCAGATATAATCAGAAAAAAGTAATCAAGATGTCCACTGTTCAAGTTATCAGGAATCCATCCAGGCCTTCCTCCTTGTGTTGTGAAGTAAGTTACTATAGTAAGAATGAAAGAGCTCAAGTAATTCCCCAATGAAAAACTAAGGAGCGGCAGTGCACCACATAAAGTTCGCATAGCATCTGGTGATTCTTCATAGAAGAACTCAAGCTGCCCTATGAATGCGAATACCTCTGACGCGCCTAATAAGAAATATTGAGGTAGTTGCCATAACACACTAAGGGGTACAGCGACAAGTTTATCAACAAGGCCAAGCTCTCTTGCAAGCTGCAGACGCTTAATCTCCACAGCAGCAGCTGCTAACATGCAAAGCCCAGAAATAAAATGGCCAATTCCTATTCTTTGAAACACAGAAATGCCCCTTTTCTTGCCTGTAATTTTTTTTGCAATAGGAACAAGTATCCGGTCGTAGACGGGGACCCACAAAATAACACTTGCCACATCAAAGGTTGAGAGGGAAGCTGGGGATAATTTGAAGGAACTGATGTTCGTGTCCATCATAGTTCCTTGCTCCACAAACAATGTTGACATCTGGGCGTAGACAGCAGATAAAATGATGCCAGTAGCCCAAATTGGAAACATGCGAATCAAGATTTTCAATTCCTCCACCTGTGTCACGGTGCAAAGCCTCCATGGATTAGAATAGTCACCACTTCTGTTGTCTGAATCAGACACTACAGCTGCTCTATCAAAATACCTTTATTTAAAAACACCAAGAAAAAGCAAAAAAAATAAATATATGGAGTTTTAGAAGGTTGTGAAGAGGAAGCCTTGTAGAAATTGAAATACTTTCAAGCTGTAGAAGATACTTCAGTCATTATCAACAATAGACTTAAGTAGGAAGCAAAGTTTTAAAAAAAAATGACCAAACTTCACACAATTTCTCAGTGCAATAAAGATGATCCACTAGAGAAAAAATTATGTTTTACTCAAACACGTGCCTAATCATGACGTATAAGAAAAGTGATACAATATGTGATACGCTTACGCAACTATTGATCAGTCACTAGCATAAATTATATGTTTCCCTCTGCATCAAATGCTTATGAGTAAACTTACAGACAAAGTAAAGTGAAAAAAATACAGGTATCTCTATGCATGTAGATCACAAAATCAATATAATTCATACACGAGTTAGGTTCAGTTATCATGAAAAGGAGGAAATTGGCTACTTCCCTACAATCCATTGTGTGTTTCAATCACCACACACACACATATATTATTTCGATAATATCAGTTAACCTATCCTTTCAACCCTATTTTGGTGTGCCGAACAAGGCCTATGACTAGAAGTCTGGCTAATCTGTGGCTGCCAAATTAAGCATAAACAGCTCCTATATTATTGGAGCAAGGTTCATATCTCACATATTCTCACAAACAACCAATTCCGCATTTCGAATCAGACAAATTGCACATCAACAAGAATGTTACACAGAAATCCAACATATACAAGATACTCCTTTGCTTATATTGGAAAAATGAATAAAGCAAATAACACTAGGGCAGAAAAGAAAACTCAATGCAAAAAATTACCTGAGATCATCACGGTGCATCAATTTGCGACTTCTCTCAAATTCAGATTTATTGTCAGGCATCTCATACAGGAGACTACTATCCTCAGGCACAACCAGATTCTGCTTCCGGACAGATGCTAACACAACCTGGCACATTCTTGTAATAGGGCTACCCATTGGTTTTTGAAACCTATAGAGAGAGGTGCCTAAAAAGAAACTTCCAACCGATAACCCCATAAATAAAGTAGGAATGCCAAATCCAAGACCCCATCCTGCATTATCTTGAACCCACACAACAAAGGTGCATGAAGCAATGATACCTAGGTTGATAGAAAAGTAATACCAGTTGAAAAAGGAAGCCTTCTTAGCCCTTTCTTTGGAATCAGTATCATCAAACTGATCTGCCCCAAAAGGTGGAACACATGCTTTTACACCGCCAGTTCCTAGTGCAATTACATAGAGACCAAAGTAGAACACATAATATTGCATAGGACTAGCCGGAGGACATATCGAACTCAAACACTCAGTTGGCTTCAACAATGGAACAGATGCAGAAAGAGTCAAGATACAGAGCCCCTGCAAGAAACAACCATATCAGTATCACATATTAAAACGTGTAAAGACAACTATTGACTAGGAGAAGAAATGCAGCTTAAGTGTATTACAACAAAATAAATCATAGAGAAAATGGCAATTGTCCAGTATCGTCCCCAGTAACCATCTGCCAGAACGGCTCCAATGAGAGGTGTAAGATAACAAGTTCCTTGCCAGATGCTGACATTTCTTGCAGCAGAGGCGTTTCCTTCATGTAGTTTGGTGGTAAGATAGGTAACAAGGTTTGTTGCAATGCCAAAGAAAGCCAAACGTTCACAACATTCATTGCCTGTCATTTACATACATAAATGTAATAAAAACAAAAATGAATCACCTAAAACATAAGGGCAATGTAAAAAAATGATACCTAGAATAAATAGACATGCTCTCCAATTGCCAGTATTGTGCTTAATAGCAGGCCTCTGTCTATAATCAACTGAACCATCTCCTGTGTATTGTTTGCTACTTTCATCCTAGAGAATTAAAATAAATAACATCTCACAAAGTAAAATACCTAAATAACAAAATACTTTAGAGTGTAAAGTGAATAATATCAACAGTTAAAGATAAACATTGTAGGGACATCAACAAATCATGAGTTTGTTACAATAAAAATCTTTTTTCTCAATTTACAATTTAGAGGAGTCAAATCCAAATAGCTATGAGTGGTGCCGCTAGCAGGACTCACTCCAATACATGTGGGTCCCACCCATCCGTTTGAAAATTAGTCCACCATTTTCGAACTGGGTCTGTTGGACCTAGTTCCAATTAACAGCTTCAAAATACATAAAGTGTTGGACCAAGTTCATACGAGACTATTATAAGAACGTACTCCCATAAAACAAAACACCGTACGTATATGGAAATTCCCATGCTATTAACAGATTAATGTTTCGTAACTATAAAATAAAAAGTATTTAAAATTAAAATTTAATAAAAAGAATCTTAACTGTCCGTGAATGATACCTCAGAATTAGTATTATTAAGGTAAGAAAAAAAGAAGAAAGAGAAGAGAACCTGAAGAAGAAGGGGTTGTTCCAGTTCAAGAAAGTCGTCGTTGTCAACAGAAGCCATTATGAGCAAGAAGAGTAAGAAGTTAGAAGTATGGAATGGACAAACTGCTACTGTAGTGTCCTTTTTAACTTTTCAAACACCATTTCTTTTTCTTCACGTAATTTCAACCTTTTTATGGTTAGAGATTTATTTATTTCAATTGAGGTTAACACATTAAATTCATATTTTGGAAAGATAATTTACTAATTAATTTTAAAAGTTGCTCTTTGTATTATAAAGTAATAATTACATTGTTATGTATATAAATTCGATTCAAATTAGTCAGTGATTAATTTCTTTACTGTGAATGTGACAGATAGAATTTTTTACACATGTTTTCAATCAAATTATTTTTATTTGTCTAGTAAGACATTAAAGCGCACGGCCACAAAAAACAATCCCTTTAGCCATCTCTAAAAAATCATTTTTGATTTAAATAATTATTTTAATAATCAATTTTTTATTTTAACCCCTATTTAAGAGAGCAATTTTTTTGTTCATAGGTCCTAACTCAATGAGTAAGAATACCGAAATTTCTTGGTCAGACGTTGCGAACGAGGTTCGAACCCCGTCCCCTCCACTTATGTGTGTGAGTTTCAGTGGCTATTTGTTAATATACTAAACAATTACGGTTTTTCCTTTTTTTTGGTAACCTAGTGGCTAGACTTAGGGATGGCAATTGGACCCATACCGTATGGACACCCACAAAAAATACCCATTATGGGTAAGGTAAAACACCGCTTTCATGAGTCCGAGCTTGGGTATGGGTAATTACCCGCAAATTTGAATGGGTATGGGCACAGGTATGGGCACTGTGCTACCCAGCCCCACAACCCGCATATATGTATTTATATAATTTGATAAATAATTTATTTATTTTTTGTGTACAATTTATTTATTTATTTATTTAACTATTTAAGCCTAACACAGCTTAATACAACTTAATAAAAACTTTAGTAACAATTTATTTCGACTTTAACATGTAAATGCAACTTTTTAACGTATAGTTGATGTAAAGTATGTATTTGTTCTTTCTTTCTAGGGATGTTTTAGATGTTTGTTTATTTGGCTAAATACTAGGATCCATACTATTTTATGAGTTGATTTGAATTTTTTTGGATCATAGTTGTATTTCAATTATGGTGTTTTTTATTGTCTTTTTATGGTTAAAGTGCGGGTAATGGGTGCGGGTATGGGCACTTAAGTGCCCATATGGTATGGGGAAGGGCACTAAAGTTGTTGCCCACGAGGGTACGAGCTCGGGTACGGGCATTTTTTACAAACGCGGGTAAGGGGATGGGTACTATAGTACCTTGCCCATTGGGTACCCATTGTCATCCCTACTCGCACACTATAAGTGTGGAGAACCGAAGAACCCGTGATATTATAAGTGTGGAGAACCAGAGAATTTGTGGTATGAAACTCAACCCTTACATATCAATGTTTATGAAGCTATCAACCGAGTTCCACTTACAAGACAAAAATGTGGTTTTAGTCCTCACAAATGTAGCACATTTTCTTTTCGATCCTTGCTATTTTGTTTTAGTCCTTGTAAAATTCCTATTGAAATTGAGGTATAACATTCATTTTAATCCTTATTTTGAAAGACAGATGCAATATTCTGTGTATTCCATGACCAATTGTAATATGACTAAATTTTGCAAGGATTTGAACAAAACAAATACCCTCAAAAACAAAAATGGTTTATCTGTACGGACTAAAAACACAGAAAAATTAAGGGACTAAATAGGTAATTTAGCCATTAAAATAAAATGACATACATAAACCAATATATGATCACCACTCATAGAAAGGGATAATTATTCTAAAAAAAAAAACTCGTAGAAAGGGATAACTGAATGTCCAACTCTCGCTTTGCGCCACAACCAACTTCTACTGAACTTCAATGTATTCATTCATATGGACCATATAATGCAGTCTATACGAATGCAGAGCCCCGTGACTTTCCAGAATTCCTGGTATACATTTCTTTCTACCGATCCTAAAGTAAACCCAGCAACGAGTTCTACCATTAGGTGGCGTAACCGTGTTTACACCCAACTACAAATAACATGTTTTCCAGGTGTAATTACATGTTACAAGTAAAAAGGTAAATTATATGTGGATACACTGCTCTTGCAAAATACACAAGAGTTGAACATTTTGAGCAAAGACTTCTCAATGATTACTTTCCAACCAAAAGCATTGGGCTTTTGAGAAGCTAAATGAACCATAAGTTGTTGAATTCATGTCTGCTTGATCATCATGCCATTGAATGATCTTATAAGCAGATTTTAGACGAAAGAAAATGTCTTTCAATGCCAGCAGTTCAGCTTTCACAGCTGAGAGTACGAAGTATATTATTGCTCACTAAGAACTTCTCCATTAAAACAATTATCTAATAACATGGCAAGTTTTATTAAAAAAAAAAACATACCATCCACATTTTCGTCCACTTTTCCAAACCCGTAATATCCAAAATGAAAGAAGGAAATATCATAAAACGCTTCCAGTCCTAAGAGCAACAAAAAATTTGAAAAATCTTAAGAAGCCTTCTTTGGTTTGTATATTTTGGCTGCAACTATGAACACTAACATATTCAATAAGCTAAGTCCAGATAAAAGCAGAAAATAATAATCAAGATGTCCCTTGTTCAAGTTATCTGGAATCCATCCAAGCCTTCCTCCTTGTGTTGTGAAGTAAGTTACTATAGTGAGAATGAAAGAGCTCAAGTAATTCCCCAATGAAAAATTAAG
>Ga0228710_1000647_pt1 | contig 46385 bp, 22 predicted proteins | sample MedpolnodulmetaG_FD_177995 | JGI IMG/M metagenome (GOLD analysis project Ga0228710, IMG submission 177995) | Root nodule microbial communities from Medicago polymorpha collected in Santa Monica, California, United States - pink nodules | ecosystem: Host-associated > Plants > Roots > Nodule... | reverse complement strand
GGCGACTCCAAGTACTGTTGGCAATGTCTAAATGGCCTAATTTCTACTATATTTACATTCGGAAATGTTCATATAATTCATGAAAAAACATTCAACTATTATGTTCTAAAGATCCAGCCAATCCCACACACTCCATAATATATAATCATACTTCATTCATCTTTAAGTTGGATTTTAATCACTCTAAAGATCATACACCAAGTCAGGTGCTACCAGAATGAACCACCCACAAAAACCAATAATAATTCATGCTATGATAAGTTTTATGTTTAAGGGTCATGCTATGACAAGTTGGCATCAACAAAAGCAAAAGCCCAAATAACTTGCTACTTCACCAGGCAGCTGAATTGAAGAATGTCTAAATGAGATATAAGTATCAGCAAAAAAAGTATCATTCTTACTTACTAATAGTTTGTTATTTCCATTAAACTCTGAAATGTTTTCTAACTTATTTGCATTATGTAAGCTACTAACAACTGAGCTGGCATAATTTTTTATTTTTTTTTTAAGAAGCTAAATTAGCCCACCCAAATTGGCTCAGAGGAGAATTGAACCTCAGACCCACATAAATGATAATACACTCTTTCTCACCAAAACCAAGTCCAATTTAGCTTAATCAGATGATCTTACCCACCGTCCTCGTGAGCTTAGCTCAGTTGGTATGGACAATGCATAATATATGCCCATGGTTCAAACCCCAACCACCACCAAAAAAAGATATGTTACCCACCAAAATTAAACAAAATTAGTTTAATAAAATATATAACTAATGTAATTTAGTGTTGATAGCAAGAAAAATAAAATAAAAAAAGTAAATATAAACGAAAAGTTAATGTTAAGTTACATTCTTAGGTCTTGTATCAACAAGATCCTCCCGGAAACGCTTCCCACTCCCGGAGGCTTCATCAGGCTTCAAAAACCCTCCTCCTTTACCTTGGTCCAAGCTCAAACCCAAATGATAAACCGGTGCATGAAATCCTCCTCCAGCGCCAAGGTGAGAGGCAGCGTCGCCGGAGTTAAGCTGAAGCATCATCGGAGAAGCGTCGGTTCCGTCGGCGGAGGTGAAATTCGGGAGACCGAGAATTTGTTCAAGGAAATCGTCGGCTGGTGTATCGGAAGGATGATTCGCCATAACTGAAAAGAGAATTTATTGTTGTTGTTGTTTTCGTTATCTCTCTGCTTATTTTCTACTCAGTTTGTTGTCATCAGTTTCTGAGTGACTAGTTGAAAATGGTGTTTTAGTTCAGACACAAGACATAAGAAGGGGTTTCGCTTTATTGGATGCTTGGTTAAATTAAATAGAACTCTGCTTTTTATTTTTTAACAAAAGGGGCTTTATTTTTTTTTATAATTCGTAGCTTTCCCCATATTTTTGCCTTTTCTAGAAAAACTCCCTTTGTGTTGGTTGAGTTGTCTTTGGCTCATCAAGTTACGCCTCTTCTCTTTCTTAATAGAAAGAAGATTTAGTGCAGAGAAATGATATTTGAATATTCATTTTCTGACAACTTTCTCTCTCATACTCACATTACTTTTTACTTTATCTCTCTATTACTTTGGTTTTCGTGTAAATACCTATTTTTTTCTTTGTAAATTATGGTTGTCCTAAAAGTTGTCAACCAAAAGGCTGTTCGAATATCACTCCTCTTTAGCGTATGTTTGGTTTCAAGTTAAAATTGATTTTGGACTATAGAATTGATTGTTAGTAGAATTATATTTACTTTTAGAATTGATTATGTTTGAAGTTAACATTTGTTGCTTTTGACTGTGAAATTGAAATTGATTTTTACATGTAAATTAATAATTCAATTCACTTTTAAATGAATGTGTCCGAATACAAATCGTATTATGTTTAACTCACTTTTAGTCTAATCAATTTTTGTAATGGAAGAAAATTAAAATTAAGTTTCTATTTTACATGTATAGAATATAATAGAATACATTTAAAAAAAAATAGTTGGAAAGAAATGTATCACAAAACTGTTTTTTTTTTTTTTACAAATGTTTCAGCGACCTTTACAAATAAATAATTAAAAGGTTAGAAAAATTTAGTCAAACATTATTCTACCAAATATCGAATTCAAAAAATTCAATCGATTCAATCTTGACTGAAGTTTATTAATCACTTGAATTCAGTCACTTGATTACATTTAATTGACGTTTGATACCAAATTAATAATCTATTTCAAAATCTTAGTTAAAAATTAAAGTAAATTGAAATCGTATACAACAACTATTTACAATACCTCAAATAGAAACTCATTGCTCGCCTTCGCCCTCATTTGTCAAACAAGAATGCTTGTCATGGACACATTTTTAACCCCAGCTTCTCCCTCAATTATTCGAGTGACAATGACAGAAAGTTGATAGACATGGAAGCGATGGTGGATGGTTGTGGAAGTGCTAGAGGGTAGGGTTGAGCACGACTCAATCCAACTCTCAACTCTAAGGCTGGTCCTATCTCAATTCCTTTGAACCTCCAAAACATCATGGTTATTAAGTTCTATAAACGGGTTAAGGTTAAAGAGTTGGCCAGACCAAAATCTAGAGACATTTAATGGTCGGATAGTAAACACTAAACAGTGGCCGAGTGTTAGGCAGCGGAAAGTGCTTTAGTGGTAGATAGTGTGAACTGTGAAGCATGGTTATCAACATCAAAAATTTGCATGAGTCATATCTTATTCAAAACAAATTAAATACAATGAATTAATCGCTGTGTATATCATTTTTGGACAGAATAAATGTATGAATCCTAGTACATTCTCGTAAATTGCAACTTGCCCATAAACATTTTGTAGCAACCCAAACTATATCTAGGATGAAGGACACTATCATCAACAACTACTTAACAGCAAAGTTCAAAAAATGATATGGAATAACACCTTTTATTGCTTAAAAGTGTTGCATTTTTATTGATCATATATTTTTATTGATCTTAACTAAATTTATCATGATTTTCTCAAATCTCTAGTTTTCTCAGAGTTTGTTATATCCAAAAAATGTGTTTTTAGTTAAGAACCATACAAAAAACACAGAGAATTTTACCCAAGTTTTGTCCTTTGAAAAATAGGTCTTTCTATTCACGATTTACATCTTGAGGATAACCATGGTGTCAAGCAATAGTGCTAGAAATTATCAAAGCAACGACGACAACAACAATAGAAGATCTAGTAACTGAAAATAGTTAAAAACACAAGCATTCCTTGAGATTTTCTGTCCTGAAGAACAAGAACTGGTAACTTATTATATACACTAAATACGTATCATTGTGAATCTACAAATGCTAACATCTAGAAAAATTAAGGTATTATTTAGGATTACCCAATCAATCATATTTGATTTTGGGGCTGTGAAAAGAATTCCTTTGCATTATGAGCTACCTCTGCTTCCAAAATTGCTTCTTGGACTATGTCAGATCCTTTCACATCAGCTCCTAATACAACCAAAGCTTGTTTCAAATCAGATATCATTAAAAACAAACAGAAACCCATCAATAGTATGCATTACAGCTAGGACTTGTTACTCAATCAATAACAGAAAAGACATAAAGCTACCGTGCATTTACTAATAAATAATGAAAAGAAGGAATTTATGCTTTTCAGAAAGAAATAAACAATTTTTATAATCTTCTGGTTTTCAAGTATATGCCAAATGAGCCAAAGTATAAACAATAAACGAAGTTCATAAACCTTAACTTCCGGACCTTTTGAATAACAAAATATAGTTCATAAATTAATGATTATACATGATGAACAAAGTCAGATCTGAAAACATCTTTTTTTTTAGAAGATCTGAAAACATCTTTGTATGCGTATTTTAGTGCTTGTACATATGCATGTATAGCAAGGAAGCCATAAACATCACAGGATCACAATATATGCAGAAACTGTGAATATAAGAAAGTTGAGTAAAAATCTCTAACATAGCATGCAACGCAGACATCAGACAATCATATTAAGGTATAGCAACTACACAACAAAAATTATTATTACCCCCGCGATTTGGCAAGAGTCCAGTATTTTCAGCGGAAACTGGCATGACAATAAGCTGCAGACCAACTTTAACATCCTCAACTTCAGTGCTATTTGCCGAGGAACCATTCTTTACGGCCGGGGCCTGTGCCAAACTGGCATAAGCAGTTGCTTGACTTTGCATATTTAATGATTTGGATGGCAATGAAGTTGAATCCTAGAAATAAATATATACACGTAAGAAAACACAATTCCTAGAGCAGCACATACGGTAAATTATCAGGTTGTATCTGGTCAATAAACCTTGGTATGAGAGGATATTGAGTTATTCACCCCAGCATATTCTGGTTTGCTGCTGTCTATATATGCAACAATAAACAATAACATGGTTATACAAAATCTCGGCAATTGTATCAGTAATTTTTTTGGATTCTATCATATGTTTCAGATTAAATGGTGCAGCAGTATAAACAATACCACTTGAGGTAGATGCCTGGTCAAGATTATCATGCCTCCGAGTTGATGGGCCAGGATTTATGAATGATATGCTTCCAATTTCATGACGAATAGCCTCTAGCTGTGCCATTGTTTCCTGAAGTTCCTTATGAACCTAAAATACAACATATGTTGGTAATTAGAACATAGTTTTTTGTTAAAATGGAATGACTCTACCACGTTTTAGTATGGACAGGCAATCCTTGATGTTATGATGTTCCTAACTTTTAAATTCTTGATATTATTGTCTATCAAATTTAAAGTGAATCACATTTGTTGGACTCCAAAATGCCAAGAATACATTATCTTTTTTCAAAACAAATCACAGTCAATATTTTCTTCATTTAGAAATTTCAGGAATTTTTTTTAAAAATGAATTTTTTCCATGGTTATATTTTGCCAATTTTTTAGCAAGAAACCAAATGTAACACATTAACAATTAATATTAGGACTCGCTCGATAAAAAGTAAAAGACCTAATGAAACAAATCCATGTGAATTATAAGTTGATCGTAGAAAGGGAGAGTACCTGGTTAACTTGAGATCGCTGCATAACAGAATCAAACTGTCCACGGGCCAATTGTACATATCCAACAGCCCGTCCAGCTAGCCTCCCTGCTGTTCTGGATATCATTGGCAAATCCTTTGGACCTATTGCACATTCATTTTCCGGATAAGCAATTTAAAGTATTACTATTGAATTTTCCTTATGATAAACAGAAGTAAGAATAACATGAACCAACCAATCACAGCAGCAGTGGCTCCCAGCAACAGAAATATTTCTCCAAATGAAAATCCCAGCATTGTTCAGTGTTCTTGTGTGAGGTTTCTGTTGGAGAGGTCACAAATCAGCAAAATTGTAGAAGTAGGAGTCCGATTCTGATCAATAAAGAGTGAATCAATTTCCTTCAGAATCAAATATCATCTGGACATTCGCCTCCACTAACTATAATTTCATATGTTCTTGTTATACTTCTATAACATCAATAATTTACAGCAAGTATAATATAATTTGCAATGTCTTGTTGACAGAATTATAAAGGTGTGACAAACATTACATCTTGGTCATTTTAGCTTGATGTGAATACTATTGAGTGTGAGGGTTCCCAATAGTATCCACCTGCCGGTAAAGCGTTAGATATAATAAAACAATACTTTACCGGAACTGCCTCACAATTTTATTATAATATAACTGAGCACACAATAATGGTTCAAGTACACTGATAGACTGATTACTCTAACCATCAACATAATCGTGTCATTAATTTATTTAATAACAACTGGCCATTTCTATCTTTAGAAATCTGAACGTTTAACTATCATTAAACAGTTACGTACCTGCTGTTGAGATTATTAATCTATAAACCACATTAACATATTATCGTTCCATCTAAGCATTTCATCTAATTCAACTATTAAATCTTATATCCAAATCATCTAGTTTTTATCTTCTCCACTATCCACTTATCATTCCTTTAGGTATGAAAAGATAGAGATGATGAGTATAAGTATTGGAAATGATTGGATTCATTGGAACTACGACAGATCACTTCAACATTTTAAAATGATCAAAAAGCAAAACTTGATTAAAAACGCACACAAACCATCCCACTTGCAACTGCAGATTTTATGCATAAGAACATGTAGAAAAACTCATTTAAAATTAACACAGACAGTCCCAATTTGAAAAACATATCTTCTGCATAATTTTCCACATAAAACATGTAAAAACTCATTTGAAGAAAACACAAACAGTGTCAATTTCAACCCCAAATTCTCTGCATAAAAACTAATAAAAATTCATTTGTAACTAACACAAACAATGTCAATTTCAATCACAGATTTTCTGCATAATTTTCTGCATAAAAACTTGTAAAAAAAACCAGTTAAACCAACACAAACAGTGTCACTTTCAAGATGAGATTTTCTGCATACAAACTTGTAAAAATTCAGTCAAAACAAACACAAACAGTGTCACTTGGAACTGCACATTTTCTGCATAAAAGTACAAAAAAAACACATCCAAAATGATCATAATTAGTCCCAACAATTCAAATTCATTTCCAATTCAGTTACTATCATCCATCAAGGATCAAGGAATATTTAAAGATACATAATATAGGTTAATCATTCATTCTAATAGAGTCTTAAAATGATCTAATTCTGGAACTACTTGACTTATCATGAGAATTTTGTATGAAAATCTAATTTTCTCATGCATAACAAAAAACACATTATTCTTAAACTACAAATTCAATTCTAACACATTGAATTCAAGCCTAATAAAGGATAACCCACCTCAAAGAGAAGCTTCCACGTGATTCAGTTTGTCTTCTTCAAAGCTTCTTTACTCCCTAACAAGTCCTCACTCCAACTTATAACAACCCAACATCTATCTTCAGTATAGACTTCTGCATGCAAATAGCCTATTACTCAATTTGATTGAAAGGTGAATTTGGGTAAAAGGGTTTGGACGGAAATTGAGGGAAAAAGAGAGGAATTGAGTTTGTTCCAATTACCTTTGTTTCCTACTACTTCCAACTTGAAAGAATGCGGTTGGGTTCAACACATGCAAGCTTGAAGATTGACAAAAAATGGAGGATTTGTAAATGAGGGTTGGAGAGAGAGAGAGAGAGAAGAAGATCTTAATTTTTTTCTTCCTCTTTTGTCTATTTCTTTCACTAATACAGCCACATAAAAATTAACATTATGTCACTCATCAATTGATATTTTACTATTTTGCCATTAGATAATTGTACTGACCACTTTATCCTTCATTTTGGTGGCATTAATCCAAATTTTCTTTGTTAGGCTTAAGATAGTTCTAATTTATTCCTTTTTCCATCAAAATTTAGAATTGGGTTGTTACATTCTACCCTCCTTAAAGGAACTTCGAGGAAGATAATTCGTCTATGATCGGATTTTAATTCTTATTGGTTCTCTTCCAAATCCAATTATAGCTATGTCTCTTCAACTACTTGATTATATCATCTTAACTTCAAAAACTCTACCATTACCTATTTGATTCATTCGGTACGTAGTCTACTCCTTTCTGTGATTTCCCAGTTAATTTATTATTCATCCTACAATATCACATCTGTCAACTCCTTCAAACAATCGATCTGATTATTTCATTCACAATTCAAGGTTTATCTTATTATCCGAATGATTCTCCGATTCTACTGAGTAATTTCCATGTCTTCTCAATCATTGTCTCCTTCATATGGTTTCGAACAATTCAAGGTCCACACATCCTACTACTTTCTCACATCTAAAATCAGTTCGAAGTTATTTACTTGGAGCTGAGATGATCCTCTCCTAGCTGATCGCTCATCACAAAACTCTCGCCTTGTCAAAAGCTAGAAAGTCTTTGCCTGTACGCTTTCCTTTTCGCTGGCTCAACCATCTCATTTTCCTTTGTCTTTCAACCAACAAAGTTAAGCATCACAACATAGTTCAAAGAGATCATTATACCTAACAATCATTTAGACGTTCAACCCTACCAGGAAACCAACGAGGTTATCAATATTAAAATCCTCCACACTAAGTAATTTTGTAAAGATAATTCTCCGACCTCGGCTATAAAGTTGTATTGTTACATATCTTCTGATAAACCATGTGATTAAGGTTATACATATGTGCATCTTACTTGGAGCGAATCTGTCAAAAATCTTATGAACATCTTTGCTCCGAAACCCTGAGTTTTAAGTATTCCTCAACTTCCTTCATAGGTTCATTCTTCCGCTGCGCCCTCCGATATTAGTAACTCACATTTAACCCTTACGGTGCATCTCTGAAGTTCAGTTTACGGATTGACGCACAAATTCTATGAGACAAATAAGCTTCAGGTATACAAGAAACTAAAGGGTCAAAGTTCCTGAGAAACGAAATACAACCAAAAAATTGAGTACAAAGTTTAAAGGTCTCAGCTCTAAAATACACCAAGTCTGGTTAAAGTAGAGGCAATGCTGAAATTTTTTATTTCCTACAAAGTTATTTCAACATATTAAGGAGTTTGGTGAATAAATGGTGATTAAAAACAACTATTTAAAGGACATTGAGTTTTCTCTAAAGAGGGAGAATTTCTTTTGTTGATGACTTTAGCCATTATGAAAGGTAAAAATGATTCAGAAATATTGGTTAATAATATGCTATGTGCTGACTTTGAGATGATATTGCTGATAGTTTGAGATGGAAAAAGAGGACAATTATGTTTTATAACTAGGACGGTCAAAAGCTTGATTGAATTGCTCCATCTTGTGTAAACTAATCAGATTTGGCAAAATAGGAAATAATGAGTGGAGTTTAGCCACTTTGATTGTCGACTATATTTATATGATTTTGATATGAAAGAGATTACTCGAATGCGGGAAGACATAGATGAACTGCGAAGAAGGGTTAGTTTCAAGTTTTCTACAGGAGTGGTAAGTACCCTTGAAGTCCCACTCAGTAATTTCCACTTCCTAGTGTGGTTAATAGGTAAGAAGTTGCTATTTTTGGTTAATCTACAGGCCAACAGTCTACAAAGACTTTGGGTTAGCTTAAAATTCGTACTTAACATTATGTCAGATAAGATCACATCACATGCTGCATCAAAATTTCAACAGTTACTGGTTTCACCCTTGCACTATGTTCCCGGTTCTTGCTACTTGGTTAGGTTCTGCTTAATACCATTCATCACCATATCCTTCTAGTCCATCAATATTTCTCCAATCTTAGGTTCAGTCGATGATAGGTTACCTATTTCGGGTTCCAGATTATTTACGTAAGATATCTCGTAGAATGAAAACATATAATCCTTCGATACTCAAACCTACATTCTTTAACTTCCACATAATAGCTACGGTCTTCCATATGCCGAAATCCCAAATAATTCTCGATCCTAAAATCCGTTTAATCTTCAAAACACCAGTCTACTATAACTCTAAGTTAACTTAAATTTCTCCCTTAAACACCAGTCTACTATAACGCGTGGATCAGTTTCACCTAACGTTTGGATCTGAATTTGAAGTCCTTGATCATACATTAAAATGGATTTATCAACTTGACCTAACATCGAAAAAGTTACAAAACTTAAATGAGACTTTGAATACAAATCAGCCACATGTTACAAAGAGGGCAGAGGTTAAACTACAACTGAGGAATCCTAACTCTAGAGATAATTACTCAAAAGCATATATGCAATAATTTAATCATACTGATACTACATGCATGCTCCAAGATTTTCACATTCATTTCATATATTAAAATCCCAAAACCCAAATTCAAACCCTTAATCTCAAAATAATCAGGAATAAGGGAAAGGAACCCACCTTTGATACTTAGGATGAATGATGTTGATGTTTGCTCTCAATTTCCTTGATTCCCAACTTTTCTTCTCTTTACCTTCAAAACCCCCAAATTACCATGTTCTTTCTCAAACCCTTGATTAATTTTGTCTTTCTAAGCTTCAATCTTCCTTTTTCTAAGTTTATATAGCCTTATGATGGATTGGGTGATTTGTTTCTTGAATTGCATGAAAGATTTCTATGGTTTGAAGGTGGAAGAAGATGAAGGTGTGTTTTTGTTGTTTTTACGGTTATGAGAGGAGAACCCCGACCTTGTTTTGCCTATATATAAGTTTTACTTTAAATTACGTTATTGCCCTTAGTAATGTAAAAGGATAATTTAACAAAAGACCAGATTTTTTTTTTTTTTTTGTGTCCGGGGAATCCCGACCTTGCATATATTATGCATTGTCTTTACTTTATAGGAATAGACCAAACTTTGTTTGTCATCATGGAAACTACCTCCTGAACAAAACGCAGCATTTTCGCGATTTTGGGTGAATTCAATTGTTTAAAGGGTCAAAATGAGAGTTTTTAATTTCTACTAGAATTTTCGTGTATTCTACGTTATGAGATATTACAATGCAAGTTTATTGCAATCTCTGCATTTAAGCTCAAAGAAGGATTGTAATCTCTGCATTTAAGCTCATGGAATTTCACGGAAAGAACCATAAAAGCAAAAATAACAATGAATAATAATAAAATTGTCTAGCAAAGACCTGCTTGGTTACATACTCGGTGCATATTTAGACTAAAGCTATACTTTGGAGCTTCAACAGAATCACAGTGATTTCGGCAAACAGTGAAGCAAACGCCTAGATGTTCATTCAAATGAAGAAAAAAAAATATAGTCAATTTGTCAGATAAGCTAGGTTTGCATAAAAGTTGTGTTATTTTCATCACAGTCATTTCATTGGATTTTCAACTGATGCTTCTTTTCTTCAATATCGTTGGCATACACAAGCATCCGTTGAAAATCTAATCAAATAACAATGATGAAAATCATGAAATTGAATCAAGCAACATAGGAGAATCAAAGGTTTAAGCAGAGTGCGGATCTAAACATTTGATATTGGTGTGGCTAAAATTTCAGTGAACATGATATTCGACATTACTCATATGCACAATTCTACATGACGCAATAATTTAAACCATAAAAACAACCTATTATTCACGTTATCAACCCAAAAAATTATACTAATTTGCTTTAGGTAATGTAGGCTTCAGAGCTCATTCCACCTTTGTTGTTCCCCACATTAGTTCCATTGACAAGTTCAGCGATAGATTTCTACAACAAAAAGTTTCATCAAAACAGACTTAGAGATACAACATTTAAAGAAATGTAATACACCTTCCGGTTCTATTTACAAGAGAAATTTGACTTTTTAGATATATTGAATAATTTATGTATCTAGTCAAGAATCTAAACCAAATACATAAATTATTTAATGTATCTAAAAAATTAATTGTCTCTTGTAAATAGGACCGGAGGGAGTATATAATAGGGTTAATTAAGTTTTTAGTCCTTATAAATATACTAAATTTTGATTTTAGTCCTCATGAAAAAAAGTGACAGATTTTGGTCCCTATAAAAAAATTTAGCTCGTAGTTATAGTCCCTGTTAAATTAAAATTTGTTTAATTATGCTTAAACTTCTAAATTTTTAAAAGATTTTTTTCATAACATCGTAAGACACCCTTTTATAAAATCTTTTAGTTTTTTAACATGTAATGAATTAAATATGAATTTTTCTAAAAGCCAAATTTTCAAATTATATTAATAAAAATTTGGACCTAATAATAAAATTTTGAGCTACTTTTTTGCGGAGGAACTTTGTATAATGTTCTAAATAAGTATGTAAAAAATATGTTAAAAATTTAAAATTTTAAGCACGATTAAGCAAACTTTAATTTTACAAAGTCTAAAAGTATGTGTTAGACCCTGCTAAATTAAAATTTGTTTAATTATACTTAAACTTTTATATTTTAGCCTAAAATTTTTAAATTTTAAGCATAAATAAACAAATTTTAATTAAACAGGGACTAAAACTACGTGTTGAAAAATTTTATAATGACCAAAATTTGTTATTGTTTATCACCTTAAATCGTCACCCGAAAAGCAAAAAAGTTAATCACTTTAAATTTATGTCATAAACTCTACTTTTTCTTACAACTATGCTGTAAATACTACTTATTGCCCAGTGTTTATGCCACGTACAATTTCCGTGTTTATGCAGATAAAAGGACATAAAAATAGTGAGGCTTACGTTACCTCTCTTGATTATGGGGTAATTTATCCCTCATGGTATCAACCAATCAAAATGTAAACATTAAATGTCAAATAAATGACTCAATTTTATTTATTTTTTTAAAAAAAGAGAATCAATTTTAATCTTAAGGTAACTTTTAATACTTTTAATTTTTATTTCCTAAAAAAAAATACTTTTAATTTTTATTTAATTATATTTAGGTGTTTAATCTTAATTAATTTACACTACAGAGTTTATAACAAATTAAAATTTCACATAAAATTTCTTTCATCTGGATGTCCTTAAATCCATCAGTTACATTCATAAAATTTCTTCAATTCCAGAACGTGAGTCCAAAAACATCCTCTTCATTTCAATTTCTTCTTCTCTTTTTGATTGTTCAATTCTCTGGTTCCAGAACTGCCGCCGTTTCCAATTATCATGAGAATCGTCACCGTCCGTCTGATTCCAATTATTTTAATGATTTCAATGTGCCTAAAAACAGCAGGATAAATTATTCAACCATGAACTTCTTACTTTACACTCCTATATTCCTTCCCTATTTTACATTTTGATTGTCTGACCAATAAAAAATATCAAGATTTTGATAAAGAAATGCCTACATAAGTAAGACATTATATTAAAGATCTCCAACATTCAGAAAAATTCTTAATTCACATCTGATGTAAATTTCTCATCCAAATCGATCATAATTCAAATGGACGACGATGATTATCATGATAATTGGAAACGGCGATAGTTTTGGAACGAGAGAATTCAACAATCAAAATGGGAAGAAGAATGAAGAAGAAATTGAAATGAAGATCATATTTTTGGACTCACGTTACGGGTTCGTGTGATTGATAGCCATGAGAAGAATAATGAAGAAGAAATTGGATTGAATGGAATGTTTTTGTTCTCACGTTCTGGAGTACTGGGTTCAGGAATGGAAGAAATTTTATGAATGTAACTGATGGATTTAAGGACATCCAGATGAAAGAAAAATTAAATTCCCTCAACCTCCTAACCTCAACCCTTCATCCTCCTTTTTCAATCCCTAAGTATCCCATTTAATCCAATATATTTTACTAAAATCCTCACAGCCCCCTCAAAAAAAAAAGCACTAAAAATATATTCAAGAGAAGAAATTTTTTTGGAGAAGTATTCAAGAGAAGAAATGATACTTGAGGGAGCTTTAAAGAGGGAAAGAAAATAGACCGACATGGAGGATATAACAAATTTGATAAGAATCAACTGACCCCCCAAAGATAGGTTCTTACTCTTCTACTATGGCAATCTACTTCTGATACGGTCAAACAACGGATACTAGAATTGAATCTGTCTAGGATATCCATAATGATTGAATTTAGCCAAGTGTACCAAATCATTTACCAAGTCATAAATTGTAAGTAGAGTATCACATCCACAAGGATTGTCATTCCAACCATGCAATTCACGTTACTTACTTTGGAATAAGAAAATAAAATAAAACAATAAAAGATAAGAGATAACGGGGATGGGTTTGCAATTTAGTCATTGTGCACTAGAGCAAAAGTTTAAGAATTAACATGTTTTGATTGCAGAATGTTAGCGGCTGTTAAGATTCTTTGAATCTCCTCTATTCATTTGTTGGAATTAATTAATGGTCAAGCATTATTCAGATATTAATTTTACGTCTTCTATTTAAGTGATGAGTTTGTGGGGTTTTATTTTCCTTCTAGCTGTCGAGTTGCACCTACTGATCACACTTAGGTTATACGCGCACTATGTTATAGGGTTAATCCTTTAGGGTTTGTACACCTTCGTAAGGAATATTAGTATGTGGACTTACTCTCTCAGAGGTCTAGTTTTATTCCCCTTCAGTTGTCGACTTGCAGACATCATACCTAAGGTTATATGTGCATCTAAGGCATAAGATCGTCGATCCTAGAGGCATAGTGCACCTTCATCACTCCATCAATGGACAACCCCCAAATACTAAAAAGGAATGTGGCCATGTTTATAGTTCATTACCAATGTCGCCTCATTCAACCACTACTCATAAACTTTAAACCAAATAATATGATTTTGTGAAAATTCACTTTTAGACCGATATCTCCTAAAAAAGAAGCAAACTACCTTGAAAGATCTTACGTCGGCCCAACTTTTTATCCCCAACCAACAAAATATCATCTACGAACTGTAAATGAGAAACAGGCACATTAGCTTGCGCCCCCACATCAAAACCAACATACAACCCATTCATCACCAAAGCATTCATCATTGCATTTAATCTATTTATACGAAGAATAGATAATAAGCCTGCTTAAATAAGAGAAGTGTTAGCAACTCTAATTATGTGTGACCATAATCTTGTCTCTTCACACCTATTCTACAATTAGGTGTGAAGGTGTGGCATTTAGCATTAAAGAATTGGTTCAAATCCTTTTATTTGAGTTATATCCCTTGCTGGGAAGCTACCACTCTCTACTCCCCATTTTTTTTTAACTCTTTGTGGTATAATTGATGACTGAACATCATATGACATTTTTTGCTATGTTTTTAGCACTTTTCTTTGCATTTGAAGATATATATAAGTTAAGACATATGGGATTTGTAAATGGTTTGAGGAACATATTGTATTCTTTTCACTCAAGTCGCTGTAATTCATTTTTATCCTAGATCGTGCAACTCCATAGGTGTTTTGAGTGTTTTGTAGTGAGAAATCATGTAAATTGACAAATCAAGACATCACATTAAGGATCAAGGATATGGAGATTGAATTCAATGGTTCTTAAAAGGTTTTTGAAGAGAATACAAAGTGAAAAACATTCATTTAAAGTTCCTAGGAGTTTCCGGACAGAAGAACGATCGGAAACGGGAGAAAAATGCAAGAATTCATACGCCAGGGGCTGTCGCAGGCGCCATTAGCACCTGGCCATGCGCCATTAGAGCCTGAGGCAGTGTTGCTACTGTCTTGGGTGTTGTAACACCCTCAAACCCCACGTGCGATATTTAGCATTTAATCGATATATAAATACAAGGTTTAAGATGTTACTCCTTCAAGAACTCAAAACTCAAGCATAGTATAGTTTTCATAAAAAAATTGCAAAGTTTCCAAATATTTCAAGATCTCAACAACATAATTCAAATCTCATAATACATAAAATAAAACACCATAGTTATAACATAATTCAACATACAATATAAAGAAAATAAATTCCCAACCAAGGTCCTAATCAGAGTCTAAACTAGATTCCAAAAGCAACAAGAAAAGGAGGAAAGCATCAAGCTAGTCCTCGGTACTCACGCCGTCACAAGCATCCTCAATCTTGCACATCTACACCACCCCAAAGGAATGGCATAGCCGGAAACCCGAAAAATGGATGTGAGATAATGTTCAACAAAAAGAATATATAAGCACAAGTATAATATTATAAGATTTCAATTAACACTTAGTGCACAATCCACAATTCAACATCATAAGACATGCAAGAATTCTCATAATCAATTTAAACACCAAGAGGTTCTTACATCATTCTCAATTCATCTCAATCATCACAAGTGTATGAATATCACCAATGAGCAAATATAAACATGTACACATCTCCACGTATGTTTACAACATTCACACAAGTCACATAATTTACATCATTCACATAACCAAGTATGTGATATTTCACATTGACTCAATGCATGCAATGTTATAAACACGACTCTACATGCATGTGGTACCATTCTGGATGTCGGAGACCTGTTACCGATTGATCCATACGTCATTGGATGCCAAAGCATCCTAAATCTCGTCACTGGATACCGAAGTATCCTAACACCAAGACTCATGAATGCATGAACATATGACTCATCAAACACATACGTTCATACAAGACTTCATCATCATTTCAGATACTAAAATATCATATCATCACTCCAGATACATATGTTCATCATCATTTTATACACATATGTTCATTAGCAAAATCATCATCAATGATCATCATCAAAACATTTACCACACCTTAAAGAAACAACATTTCAACATTTAGCAAATGTGACATTCTAGATAATCAATCATTTTCACTTAGTTAATCAATACGTCATATGCATATCAATCACCAATTCAATCATTTTTCATCATATTATTACTAGCATATAATCATTTACAGGTTATCATGCCTTATTTCATTGTTTCACCAAAGTCCGTTTATTTTCCCAAAATTCGTTTATTTTCATATATTTCACAAAAATTTAATTACATGATCATATAATTCCTTGTCATTCCTACTTGCTTCTTCTATGTTCATTATCATAGCAATCCAAGCATAACAACATCATTTCAATTTGGGAAAACCCTACTTCATTCTAATCTACGTTCATGTTCAAATTAAGCTAAAAACATATAGCTATCAACGTTATATAATCAAACCTTGAATTTCAAACAACAACAACAAGTTTCTACCACTTTTCATATACCCAAAATTAGCAACTTAATTGGAGCATGAAAATTAGTTTAAGACAACATCAACTTCATAATTTCACAAAGACAAACATGACCCAAATACCATAAAAGTTATTATAATTCAATATGTAAATATAATTTCTCCATCCTTACTTCTAAATCTCAAAAGCTAAGCTAAAAACTCCAAATCTACTCTCCCTCTTGAGTTTCTTCAAGCTATATCTTCTTCTCTCTTGAAATTCTTCTTTCTTCTTCCTTCTCTCTATTTTCCTCTCTTCTCTCACCTTGTCTTTTTTCTCTCAATTGTGACAAATGAGCTATTGACCTAATTTTCACAAAGAATACTTCACTTATGAATTTTGCTCTTTACCCAACACATTTTGCATATTTCAAACTGAAAAGACCAAAATGCCCCTGCGTGAGTTAACTCACGCTAGCGTAAATCTTTGTGCGAGTTAACTCACGCAGCGTGAGTTAAGTCACGCAGATTTAACACTAGCATGAGTTAACTCACGCAGGGGTATTTTTGGAATTTCAGTTGGGAACGAGCAAAATGTGTTGGATAAAGAGCAGAATTCTTCACTTATATACTCTTGGACTTAGTCATACTCACTAATGGGCTTAGTAACTTTCTATCACTCATAAAATATTACTACATAATTACTTCATTAAAACTCCCACTATTACTCATACTCCACTATTCTATTAATTATCCTAAGTTACTACTAACTTCAATAAATAATCTTATATGGCCAAATATTTGAAATACCAACCACTCTAAAATTAGATTATGCCCGATTTAAATTAGATTATGCCTATTCTCTAATGCATTTTTCAATTGGTTAACTAACTGTGTAATCTTGAAGAATGATCCGTGGGATAAAAATAGGCATTAATTACCCGAAATTATATCAGTTCAATTGAATTTTATAATTACCACTTCTTATAGAGGTTATGAAGTTTCAGGTTTGAATTTTGTCCGTTTAAATACTCCCTTCTTTGGAGAACGTCGTACATAACCTAGGTTAATCCAACAATAATTGTTGTGAGAAGATTCGTGAGAGTTTTATCTGCTTGTTTCATTAAATCATAAGTAGCAGACATGGCTATTTATTTCTTAAATTTTAATTCCAACAAAGACGAAGGGGGGATCCTAAGAATTCCTTAATCACCATTAATTATTTGAATCACAAAACATAATCTTGCATTTGACAGGGTAATTCAGCGCTACAACTCTAATCAATTTTATTTTATTATTCACACTTTAAAATAAGTTTTAGCAATTACTAAGTTGAATGAAAATCTATGTGGAGATTATTACTTGTTACGATTTGGTGCACTTTCCAATTTCGTCCATCAATCTTCAAGCACCAAAGTTTACTCCAATCAACCAGAATTCGATACTCCTCATTATCAATGAGTGTTTCCATTGTAAACTAGTAAGTAGATTTTACCGTGTATATGCCTTCGTTGTTTGCACACCATGACATCCTCTTCACCACGATGCACTATTGTGATGTTACTAATTTCTTCTCGGTCTCTAGCATTTACCAAACCATTAATGTCATTCAATTTCTAAGTGTTTGTGCATTGCAATATCATATCTGAGACTTTGAGTGCCTCGTACCCTTGAGGTGTAGGGCTGGTAATATAAGATTTTTCCTAACATCTTAACCATGGATCTTTCCAAACATTGACAGATTCTGCATTTCCAATGTGCCATCTCAATCCACTTCTAACTATAACATGTGAAGCATGGATACTACGCCAAATAAAATGGTGTTTATAGACTAGATGGGCCCCATAAATATTATTTAGGAAAATGTCAAGTTTTGAAAACACATAAAACAATATTATCTTGGTTGGTTAAGAGACGTCAGCATTGCTTCTCTAGCATTGGCAAATTGAAACCATAAAGGTGACGAAAACTTGGCCATTAAATTCCTCTACCTTGACTACCATTTGTTCCGCACCATAAAGAATTGATCATTCATTTGATTTACTTGCCAAGAGTGCTTAACTTTTAAATACCGAAAAACCATAAATTTTGTTTTAGCCAACAATCGAGAAATTGAAGACTCCTTTTTGCAATAAGTAAATAAGTAAATATTGTGAGAGTTTCTTTTTTTCAAATGATCCAAGTTCAAGCCATCCAAATCAAGTGCAAGCATAAACGCATCATTTTAGAGAACAAACCATAACCGCAAAATTGAAAAATATGATTGTAAGGAAACATCAAAAGAGACCTAGCAATGTCTAACCACGACAAAAGGATTTGTCAAATACTCACAAAAATATACCACTAATAAATAGATGACTGATAGTTTCTTCCAAACCAAAATCAGCAAAACACAAAGCAGTGAATCATGGAATTAGTAGAGTGGGTGAGGGAATCATGAAATAAAGCAAACTACATAGTTAGGATTCAATGGGATTAGGCAAACATGGAGACCAAGCAAGTGACCAAAAGTATCTATGCGTTAGTTGGTTTAGTACTATTATTAAAATGCTTGTGAGTTGAAATATATGATTGCAAGCAAACATCGAAAGAGAAATAGGAATGTTTAACCACCTCAAAAGAATTTTTCGAATACTCCCAAAAAACGTACAACAAAAAAATAGATGACCGATAGTTTCTTCCAAACAACAACGAGCAAAACACAAAGTAGCGAATCATGGAATTAGTAGAGTGGGTGAGGGAATCATGGAATAAAGCAAACTACATAGTTAGGATCCAATGAGATTATGATAGCTAGAGACCAAGCAAGTGACCAAAAGTATCTATACATTAGTTGGTTTAGTATTATTATTAAAATTCTTGTGAGTAAAAATATATAATTGTTAGGAGTAAATCCACTTGTTTTCTTATTAGATCCCAGGGTTAGGATTATATAAGAGCATTAAACATTTATAATTTTTCGTCACTTTTAATACACAAAATGCATCCCTCTCTAGATTTTCATTTTTCATTTATTTTATCTCTCTAAAATTCAACATCTCAAAGACATTCTCTTTTTGTTAATGAACTTCATAAAAACTCAAGAACATTCGTACAAAAATCTTCATCATTTTCACGGATCCAAGATTGATCAATCTTAGGTATGTGATACAACCCTCTCAATTTCTCCTCCTTTTTCCATTGATGTAAAGGTAATCGCAAGAAATTTGGATTCGCCCTCTCTTCCCCCTTGGCCAAACCTAAAGGCATTAAGGGGAAGTCAACATTTAAAAGAAAATTCTTTTCTAAAGTTGTAGATCCAATCCTTAAGTGGATAAATCTCGAGATTTTTTTTGGTTTGGACAAGTTTTAAAAAATAAAAATTCAATAAGTTGATTTTGATTTGATTTTTTTGTTAACAAAAGATTTATTTGAAACTATCTTTAGATTCACTGTAATATTCATATTGTGTTTCATGAGCATAAAATTGTAATGCAATAAAAGTTTTCTTTCTCTATTTTATTGTGTTGGCCGTGAGGCCTATATATGTTATAGGTTGATATTTTTCAAGTTTCTTTGTTAAAGTTATAGATCTAAAGAAAATTTGATTTCGAACAAAAATAATTTTTGTGAAAAATTTGAGTTTTGATAGTGTTAAAATATATTATTTTTCTTGTCTTGGATGAACTTTTAGTGAATTTATCTATTATTTTGCCAAAGAGATAACTTTGAAGGTATCTCAGTGGTGGCCAAACCTTGCAAGCGAAAATGGTCATTTGTCGTATTGTTTCATGTTGATCTCAAACTGACCAATGAATTTGCCTTATCAAAACCTTCAAAATGGACTTATGGTTCATGGTTTTCATACGCGAATTCATTAAGTTGTGATTTTTACAGTAATGTATGTCAAAATCAAACTCAAAATGTGTCTGACAAAAATCTTGTTAATTGTTTTGAGTGACTGAATGCACTGTCAAATTTTAGTCATAACCCTTAACTTAATTCCATATTACAATTTGGTCCTTTATCCTTTTTTCATTGCAGTTTTGGGATAATAATTAAAATGGAAAATTATTGAAAACAATATACATACACAATTAAATTTAGTCAAAATCTATCATTTAAATTGGATAGATTTGGAAAACTAATATATAGATATTTGTAAAATCTGATTTTCAATTAAACAATTAACATAAATTTAAAAATCCAAATTAAACTATTTAACTAATTCTTTCCTTTAAGGGTGAAATTAAAATCAACCAATGGATGAAAGAATGTATGTTCATACATCTATAAACAAAACAACTTTGCTCATGGCAATAAACTTTGGATGCACAACTTTGCTCATGGCAATAAACTTTGGATGCAAGCTTGGATAAACGTAAGGTGTTAGTCATAGATTAATTTGTAATGCCTCTTATTTAAATCAAGAAATTTCGCTGAGAATAATTAGCCATTTCTTCGTATACAATCACTTTTGATTTTGAGCTTAACTTCTCAATTTCTAAGGTTGATGTGTAGAGATTTCTCCAGGTATAATTTGTATAAGTCACTTTCTGATATTGAATCATACTTCTATATTATATTGTTTGCTATATATCATATCTACCTGTTTAGAATGACTTGTGTTTTATGTAATCTTGTATTCATAATTTCAGGGCATTATAAAAATTTGCTTGAAAATGAGTAAAAATGGTGGTATTCTAAGGGTCAATGATCCTACAACAAAATTCTCTAAAACAAATATAAATGAAACCAAAGGTGATTTTTTATTTACCCTTAATCTTTTGCATATTATTTTATACTTAATAAAATATAAGTTATGAAAAAAAATCTTCTTATATTTTCAATATTGATACAATTCTATATGTTGAATTTCTTAGTAGTACTTATGATAGTAATTTTCATTGTTTGTGACCATTATTCTCTCTAAGAAAGATGAAAAAAATTGTAAGGAAAATAAATCTACCAAACATTTAAACTCGAGTATAATTATGGGAAATACCAACCTCTTTTTTCTTTACTATTCTCCTTCATTCATTTTATTTTAATAGTATCATATTTTTCTCATTTCTTAGATTAGTGTGAAAGTTATCATGTTAAATGAAACAAAATATCATATATTGTTTAACTTAAATTTCCTTTAATATTGTAGGTAACACTTCTTTAATAAGAAGTACTGTTTGCAAGATGCGTGCTAGCAATGACCCAAGCCTACTAAGGTAAGTTAAAATACATTTAAAATAAAATATTAATAATCTACTTTAAATTTTTAACTTTGAATATAAATGTTTAACTAACTCAAATTTGAATATCTCATTATTATCTATTTATTAAAGTAACCTTAAAAATGAACATATTTTATGTATTTTATATGATTGAATTTTATTATTGATGAATTATGCATATTTGTAGAGAAAAAGCTGAAGAGTTGGCTCGTAAGAAAAGGGAAAAAGCTGAAGAGTTGGCTCGTAAGAAAAGGAAAACTCCAACATCAACAGATGGATCATCTGCTAGCAGAAGAGAGAAATTTTCTAGTAAGCATTATGTAAAGTTTCTAGTTTTACATATCATGTCTTTGAATAATCAATGCATAAAATAAGAGACTTTGAATTATTTTTTAGGTTATTGTGAAACTTAAAATGTAAAATGAAACAAAATATTATATATTGTTTAACCTAAATTTCCTTTGATGTTGAAGGTAACACTTCTTCAAAAAGAAGTACTGTTTGCAAGATGCGTGCTAGCAATGACCCAAGCCTACTAAGGTAATATAAAATACATTTAAAATAAAAATATTAATAATCTACTAAAATTTTTTAACTTTGAATAGAAATGTTAAACTAACTCAAATTTGAGTATCTCATTCTTATCTATCTATTTATCAAAGTAACCTTAAAAATGAACATATTTTATGTATTTTATATATATGATTGAATTTTATTATATGATGAATTATGCATATTTATAGAGAAAAAGCTGAAGAGTTGGCTCGTAAGAAAAGGAAAACACTAACGTTAACAGATGGATCATCTGCTAGCAAAAGAGAGAAATTTTATGGTAAGAATTATGTAAAGTTTCTAGTTTTACATATTATGTCTTTGAATAATCAATGCATAAAATAAGAGACTTTGAATTATTTTTTAGGTTACTGTGAAACTTAAGATGTTAAATGAAACAAAATATCATATATTGTTTAACCTAAATTTCCTTTGATGTTGAAGGTAACACTTCTTCAAAAAGAAGTATCGTTTGCAAGATGCGTGCTAGCAATGACCCAAGCCTACTAAGGTAAGTTAAAATACTTTAAAATAAAAATATTAATAATCTACTCTAAATTTTTAACTTTGAATATAAATGTTAAACTAACTCAAATTTGAATATCTCATTCTTATCTATCTATTTTTCAAAGTAACCTTAAAAAGGAACATATTTTATGTATTTTATATGATTGAATTTTATTATATGATGAGTTATGCATATTTGTAGAGAAAGAGCTGAAGAGTTGGCTCGTAAGAAAAGGGAAAAGGCTGAAGAGTTGGCTCGTAAGAAAAGGAAAACACCAACATCAACAGAGGGATCATCTTCCAGCAAAAGAGATAAATTTTCTGGTAAGAATTATGTAAAGTTTCTAGTTTTATATATCATGTCTTTGAATAATCAATGCATAAAATAAGAGCCTTCGAATTATTTTTTAGGTTAGTGTGAAACTTAAGATGTTAAATGAAACAAAATATCATATATTGTTTAACCTAAATTTCCTTTGATGTTGAAGGTAACACTTCTTCAAAAGGAAGTATTGTTTGCATGATGCATGCTAGCAATCACCCAGACGTACTAAGGTAAGTTAAAATACATTTAAAATTAAAATAGTAATAATCTAATCCTAACTCAAATTTGAATATCTCATTCTTATCTATCTATTTATTAAAGTAACCTTAAAAATCAACATATTTTATGTATTTTATATGATTGAGTTTTATTATATGATAAATGTGCATATTTGTAGAGAAAAAGCTAAAGAGTTGACTCGTAAGAAAAAGAAAACACCAACATCAACAGATGGATCATCTGCTAGCAAAAGGGAGAAATTTTCTGGTAAGAATTATGCAAAGTTTCTACTTTTACATATCATGTCTTTGAATAATCAATGCATAAAATAAGAGACTTTGAATTATTTTTTAGGTTAGTGTGAAACTTAAGTTGTTAAATGAAACAAAATATCCTCTATTGTTTAACCTAAATTTCCTTTGATGTTGAAGATGATGCTTCTATGAAGAGAACTTATGATTTGAGGATGCGTACAGGCAATGACCCTCGCGTAGTATAAAAATACAGGTAAAATAAAATTTGTGATATTTTACACTTACATTTTTAACTTTTAATATAAATTTTTCACTAAATCAAATTTCACTATCTAATTCTTATCTATCTGCTTATTAAAACAACATGAAGATTAAACTTATTTTATGTACTTTATATGATTGAATTTTATTCTATGATGAATTATGCACACTTTTTAGTGAAAAGTCTCAAAAGACAGCTCTTAAGAATAGGAAAACTACAAAAGGGGTCATATGCTGGAAAAAGAAAGAAAATCTTGAAAAGAATTTTGAGAAATTTTCTAATTTTTTATGTCCTGTCTTTGAATAATCAATGCATAAAATAGAAGACTTTGAACTATATATTACGTGAGTGTGAAACTTATGATGTTAAACGTGATAAGATATCATATATTGTTTTTTAACGGTTTTAATTTGTCATATATGTAGGCCTTAGAGAACAATCGAGGTTGATAGTTGCAAAAAAAATGGAGTCTAGATTTATTGGGAAAAACTCAATAACCTCAATTATCATTTATTTGCATCTACCAAGTGTTAAACAATTGGGTTTTGTCCTTAGTTAATTATTTTACATTGAAAACTATTGTCTGTCTTTAATATTTCATAATTTCTACCCAAAAAGAAAAACATCTCATAGTTTCTTATAGACATGGAACATGTACTGTTTTGTATATCATATTATTTACATATTTCTTCTTTAATAGTATGTGCTTACGACTTTATATATATATATTTTATGGTGTCTGAAGTTCGAACTTTGGACCTTGCATATATTATGCATTGTCCTTACCAACTGAGTTAAGCTCACGGGGACTTGCGACTTTATATATACAATAATGAAATGTATTTTTGATTTTTTTTATAAGAAAGTGAATATACATATATATTTTTATCCCAAATTGAGGAAGCACGTACAAAATATGTTTCAATATATAAAATTACGCTACTTTATAAATGTATTTTGTTGTTAAAATAAGATCTTTCTGAAATTAATTTGACATTTTTTCTTTAAACTAGGGTGAAGCAAAGAGCATTCAACCCCCCAAAATATATTAAAAGAAACATAGATACAAAAAAGAGGAAGGGGGTCAAACCAAGACTCCCTCAAGAAGTAAAAAATCTAAAATTAAGTAAACCAATCTTGTTTTTGACATACGATTCTTTTGCAAACAAATGTATTTAATTCCAAAGAACAAAGGAATATAAAGATAAACCAAAGTTTGTAAGAGAATCTTCCACTTGATTTCCCTCCCTATAGATATGAGTTACTATACAATTCATTGCTCCACAAAGTTTTGTTAAGTAAGATGTTGAGTTTCTCAAAGCTTCAGCAAAATAGAAAATGCAAGTAGCTTCATGGTTTCTGAATATACCTCCACAGGAAGACATACCTGGATTACCATTAGAGGCTCCATCTGTATTGCACTTTATCCAAGATTGCATAGGAGGATGGTAAACAACTTCCAAAATTGAAGGGGATTTGGGATTATTGATAGTAGCTTTAAGATTCTTCAAAAGGGTAAAGTCTATGATGGAGTTATTAGAAGCCTTACTAGTATGGCTACCTATTAGTGATGTGCTTGCTATAACTCTGGAAATAGCTGACTTCCGATTGGTTCTCTTTTCATTGAATCTAGCCTCATTTCTTACAAACCATATTATGTTGATTAGGTAGACAAGAGCAGCTAATATGACCACTTTACACTAAGGATACCAACTCTTATTAGATATGCACCAGATGACCTCCAATGAAGTAAAGTGCAAGGTAGTATTCAAAGAAGTTGCTAACCAACACCAAAGTTTGACTGCAAAAGGACAAATAAAGAATAGGTGCATTGATATCTCAAAGAAAAGTAAAACTTATGGAGGATTGATATGCAGCTAACACTACTATTGCGATAGCTAGTGGCAACAACACTTCAACAATTTCAGTTCGTAATGCAAGTCTTGGAAAAACGCACGGTCCGTGCTTTTGGACGCACGACCGTGTGTTTTTCACACACAGATTAAGTAGAAAACGCACGGTCCACGCGTTTTGCGCACCAGACCATGTGTTTTACCCAGGTGAGTAAAACATCATTTTTTATCGTTTTTCGACACGAAAATTCCCCTTTTGACACCATTACTCAATCCCAAACACACCAAACTCGACCCAAATCATCCAAGTAATGTTGCCTAATCAACAACACATTAATTTCACCTCTAATAATTGAAATTTACTCACTTTCAACATCAATTAACATGATACTTATCTATTACAACTACCCGACACAAGATGGGACTCTATTAGGTAGGATAGTGGGCTTAGTCAGCCCAACATAGGTTGTCTACCAAAAAGGGGAAGTTCCCGTGATTTAAGGTTTATGGATATCCTACCCTAAGACGAGAGGGTTGGGCTTAGAATAAGACCCATTGGTGGATAAGATCACATCTTCATAACAAAAGGTGTACATATTCGGCCTCACTTAAGGTAATGGGCCAAACCTAACGAGTTCAAACATTATCGCTTCCAAAACTCATTTTTCACATAACAACTCATACCTAAACATAATAACCACAAAAGCAACATGATTCCACCACATACACATACCCAATGTCACAACAAAGAGATAGAACATAGATTTAACACCATTCATCAACAACTTCATGATTTTCATTGAATTAAGCTAAAAACTCATAATCACCAACTTATCACAACCAAACAAAGATTTTCATGCAACAACAACATGTTTTCATCACTTTTTACATAGTCAAAATAACCACAATAAAAGAAGCACGAAATTCAGCTTAATTCAACAATAATTTCATGAAAATGCAAGAACAAACATGACCCCAAAACCATACAATTTCTCATACGTTCTAGATGGTGAAAATAACATTCTGTCTTACCTTTCAATCCAATTAAGCTAGCCTCCTAAGCCTTAATCTACCTCTTCACTTTAGTCCTCCAAGATTCATCTTCTTTTTCTTCTTTAGATCTCTCTATTCTTACTTGCTCAATTCTCTCTCTTTCCTCTATTTGTAAAACTTACCAAATGATTTCACAACCGTAATTAGTGACTAATGCTAGTCTTATATATCCACACCAATTGGGTTTGGTTTACTTAACTCCTATTGGGCTTAATCATTATTCTTACTTATAAAAATAACACTACTCATTTTACGACACTTAAATCTCCTTTTTACTATTTACTTCTATTCTATTATTCCTTAAAGTTACTACTAACTCCACTGATTATCTTCCACTTCTAAATTACTAAAATACCATTCACTACCAAATTACCAAAATACACTTAATCCCTCTATCTCTAATAAAACCAACTATTCCAACCATTCAAACAAGTAAATAAATAATAATATCCTAAAAGTCGAGATGTTACATAGGTCACTTGGCAGCGTCCATAACGAGGCTGTCTGAAATATAATGTCGATGCCTCATGTTGAGATCAGTTGAAAAGAATATGTATTGACATATATATCCGTAATGATGAAGGTACCTTTACATTGGCTAAAACAAACACACACACACACACACTCTCTCTCTCTCTATCTATGTATCTATCTCCCTCCCTCCCTCCCTCTCTCTCCTTACGATGGTTAAGTGACATGCAATTTGACAATGACGATTTTTTCTTGGATTCGAAGATTATAATAGACGCCTTCCACCATTGCCATGTTGATGTTACAAAATTTGGACAAACGATTTCAACATGTCATAGTCTCTTCAATACACACTTCTCAAACTCTAAGGTTGAGTTCAACAAACGACAAACAAATGAAATATCTCACACCCTTGTTGGGGGTTGCCGCATTAACTGCTGGTCTCAATATTTATTATCATGTGTATTGTTGTATAGACTCTTTTATTATTAATGAAATGATATCAACATACTCATTCCTTCACACTGTGTTTGGTAGAGGAGAAATAAGAAAGAGAGAAAGAGGGGGTAGAGAAGTTGGGGAGAGATAGCCAATCTCTTGTGTTTGGTTAAGAAGAGAGACTAGGAAGAGATACAATATTAGGTGGGACCCATGCCTTTTGCATTTCTCTCTGCATGTGCGAAGAAATGGTGTGGAGCTGCAAATTTTGTCTTCTTTTCCATATTTCTCCTTGGTTTTGATCATATGCACCAGCTACTATTTATTTATTTATCAATTTTTTTTGAAGGATTTATTTATTTATCAATTATGTTTCAAGATTTTTCTTGGTGTAGCTGGTCGAGACCCAAGTCGAGCAGGAAACTAAAACGCAACTTTATCCCTCTCCGTATTTGATCCCTCTTTTATTATATATAATAAAATTAAACAAATGAAATTCACCGCTTAGCTTATGAATTGATTTAATTAACCAAAATAAAATATTTTAAATAATTAATTAAGAAAATAAGTTAACTAATTTATATGTAAGAAATTAATTATTTTTATATTATTTTTTTACATTATTTTTATATGAAGTTAAATTCAAATAAAATAAATTTGTATATCAACTTTTTTGTATAAGGATATTTCAGTCATTTCAAAAATTAATCACACTTCTTTCTCCTCTATTTCTCTCCTGTACCAAACACTACGTGAAATCTACTATATTTCTCATCAACTTCTCTCTTTCCATACTCTCTCTCACCTCTTTCTCTCTTCTCATTTTCTTCTCACAACCAAACACACCCTCAAAGAAAAAGTAAAAATACACTTTTTTTATATTAAAATTGAATAAAATTAAGGATAAAACTTAGAAACAGTTTTTATGTTCTGTTCAAACTGTTTACCAATATTATTGTGACAAGTGGATTAATTAGCCTACGTACGTCATATCCATTAATCCATTGTCAAGTAATCTCTGTTAGATCTCTTTTGCCTCCGTTAATCCAAACAACTCCCAAAAACAATTTTACCTTGCACAACCACCTCTGACATGATTCAATTGACGCTTCTAAAATCACCACAAACCAACTGTTTTGTTGGAATCGCCACCTAAACCAATTGTCGTGCCAGAATCTTTGCTCTGTCACCGGTGAGCATGGTTTGTTTCTCTAGTGCTATATCAAAATTACAAGATATTTAATTTTTTAGGGTGTTGTTGACGAGTGAGGCACTCCTTAAGGATCCCAAATTTAGAAAATATTCCTCAAAAAAGTTAAATGTTACAAATTCAAATGCACTGATCACACAGATTTTCATAAAAACTTGCTATTAAAGGTGCTTAAAGAGTGTCTCCTCGTTAACATTTTCCAATTTTTTTTTTAATTGTAGTTGGATGAGGAATTTTTTTTTTAATTGAGCAAGTTAAAAGGAAAATTTAACTATTAAAATTCATTTAAACCTACTATCAAAAAAATTGTCATAACTTACTGAACATGCATCGTTTTTGAATGAGACTTGAACCATTGAAAAATAGACAAAATTTAACACGAGATAGGTTCTTGAATGGCTTGATTTATTTAGTTATGTTATTACTTCGGAAATTGAGTTATAAATTTCTGTTTGTGCTGTAAAATTTGCACTAATTTATGATGTAAAGTTCATGATATAATTTTGGTATGATGCTCGAATTGGACTGACAAAGAACTTTATTAAGAATAAGGAAGCTTGAAAGGAGACAAGAAGCTTTGAAGGAAGGCTGGAAACATGAAACAACATATAAGATTTTTGGAGATTCAGTGATTTGGGGATTTTGGCATTAAGTGGAAGCTACAATGAGGTGGGTTTCTAGTAAGATATTGATTTACTTAGCCATATTCTTGAAATTATGAGTAGAAATAGTTTTATGTACATGCATAACAAATTATACATGTTAAGGATATTTAGAGTTAATTGGAAATTATATGAGAATAATTGGACTAGGAACTTTTCATGAGAAGTATCATTTTATGGCATTGAATGTAACTTGAACCAAATGTTCGAACTGAATTTCCCTAAATATATGAGTATTATTGACAAAAAAAATGTTAAGATAATCTCTTCTTAAAACTATTTCTAACATTTACTCTCTTATTTGATGAAACTTGCGTGGTTCTGAACACTTTATGTGACCCATTTTCAAAGTATGAAATTCATGAATTTCACTTGATAAAAAAATAAGTGTTAAAAAGAGATTGTTTACAGCACTCTTTGTAAGACAAATTACTACTTAAAATTTAAAGGAAACTTGATTATAAATTAATTATTGAGAATGATATTCCATAAGAATGCCCTAGAATTTAATTAAAATGGCTACCACCCTAAAAGTGAGGTTTTTTTTTCTTTTTTCAAGTAGCATTGTTGGATTTGTATGTATTTTATCTGATAAATGAAAGAATGTTGGAAATGAGAATGAAACATTTCAAGTGACATGAGAATCCATTGAAATCTCCATCATTCATTTGAAAGGAGAGAGAAAGATAATTTAGATAAAAATGAGTTTTTTTTTTTTGTAAGTAGCATTGTGGAACTTGTATGCATTTTATCCGATAAATGAGTGAATGTTGCAAATGAGAATGAATCATCTCATATGACATGAGAATCCTTTGAAATCTCCATCATTTATTTGAAAGGATAGAGAAAAATAATTTAGATAATAGTGAGTTTTTTTTTTGTCAAATAATATAGTGGTCAGAAATTCACATCTTAAACCTTCAAAGAAGAAATTCACCTCTTAAGTGAATAAATGAAGTGTTTGGAATTGGAGTTCTTACTTCTACATTATTATGCAATGTAATATCAACTGAGTTAAGTTCACGAAGACAAATAAAATGAGTTTTTAATGATGTAGATTATGAAATCATTTAAAAAGTGTATCAAAATAAATGTTGCTAGCATTATTCGTCACAAAAATCTTAACGACTACGTGCACTTTCAAACAACATATATTGTTCTGTTGACTAGATTAAAGTTATGTTAACACAAATCCAAACACTTGGACCAATTCTTTATAATTCATATACTCAAAAAGAAATGTCTTATTGTTCTCAATAGAAATTGTTGCCTTTAATAAGAGGTTTTTAAATTTTTTTTAGGGAATCCTTTAATAAGAGATGTTTCAAATTATTCTATGAGTGACACCCTAAGCTTATGTAAATCTGAATCTTATGATATATTATCCAATGTTTGGTTATTTTGTTTTGTTCATGGATGCATGAATATACATTATTTAATCCATTGATTGCTTTAATTTTCACCCCTAAGGTGAACAAAGGAATGCATTTGTTTAATAATTTCATACTTCTGTTGTATTTATAAGAGAATCCACACCATCATGGACACATCATGTCCACTTAGATAATAGATACCCACATCTACAACATCATAGATTTAGTCTATTCTTTGTCGATTTGGATCATTCTTATTGCTTCTGTATAAAGGTAATAGCCACTGGGATCCATATTTCCTCCCATAACTCCACCAATAGATAATAAACACTGACATAATTACACCAAGGGGTATAGCCCATCTGTTTAATCAACAAAAAAAAATCATGTCAAATAAATAGTAAGCATGAATAAGATAGGGCAAATAGTCATTCTCGTCCCTGAATGTATAACTAGTAGTCATAATAGTCCTTTAAAATAGCGAAATTGTAAAGTAGTTCATGATTGTGCACTCCACAAGTCAAAATAGTCCTTGGCGGAGTCAAAATAGATAAACAATAAGACTATTTCGGAGTAAGCAGTTAAAAACTATTCCAAATAGTCGAAGACTATTTTCACTAACAGAGTTATATAAAGAAAAAATATGGCAACAAATTATATATTGAGAAATTTTACTAAGCATGAACATGAATAATCTGGATAGAAATTAAATTACCTGTCAATATCCAAGATTGGGTTGTAAACAAGAGTTTCCCAAGTTGCAACTATAAACTGCCAAGCTGAATTGTAGTAAAGTGACTCTACTGACCAAAACATCTTAGTGTAGGTCTCCAAAAATATAAAGAGTATCCATGCTCCAATTTCAATCAAAATGAACTTTATAATAAAGCGTCCAATCACAACCATAATCAAGGAGAACACCACCAACCAATTGAAAAGCCTTTGGTTGTACTCCTTTATAAATTGAGACCTAGACTTCCCTAACATCTGCAGAATTCATATCCATTTGTTACCAAGCCATATTAATTTATCTGTAAACTAGCATAGTTTATTTATTTCATAGTTCATGGAGAATTGAAACAGTTCAAATGTTCATAATATATGTTATTGCATCGGACCTTATTCATCCGTGTCGCATAATTTGTCTTCGAAGGTCCAATGCATTCACGATCAAAACTATGATTGCATTGCAAGAAACCTGCATTAAATTTTGCCAAGGAAGGAAGTCTGAGAACTTGAAGCTGATCCATTTTGTCCTCACATCTGATGTAGAGTGCCTCACAGAGCTTTGAAGATTGATACTCATTTTGCAAAATAAAATTCTTGTACATCTGCAAGATTTCCCCCAGAAAAATTATTACTAAATCTTGAAATATAATTGATTGAAACTTCCATCAACAAGATGACTATATAAAGGATCTTCCATACTTAAACAATAACCATCAAAATATATTTGATTTGAGGAAATCACTCTCGTAATTTTTGCTAATATATTTTAGGTTCCAAGTGATTTCTCGATTAGCCAATTATATTTTTCAGCTTTCATTTGCTACACTAACATAAACAGCACCTTTTTTATTTCTTCATTCAGCTGCATGGTTGACTTTTTAGCATGGTGATGGCCAAAATGCTCTTGATCAAAAACTTTCATGACATCATTTCTAGACCTATTATGGACCCCTTGCAGATATTCCTCTGGAAGAGGTAGATCCAATGTTGCCATCTTTTCACCGTATAACTTGAGACATCTCTCAATGATACCTTTGTTGAAAACCTCCACAAGAGAACCTGATGATGGAATTTCTCCTTTGTTCAAGGCGTCAAGTATCTACATTTAAAATGTCAAAATCATATTAGTTTATTGGAGATGCACAAAACAATGTCAATGCAAAGTACTAACTAATTCTAATTGGATATTGTTAGCCTCAATTTGACTTTATAACCGTTGATGAAGAGTGAAAAATTAACGGATAAATATAGAAAAGTATTACGAATAAGTAAATTCTACTCTTACCCATAATTATAATTGCAGAACTCAATCAACAAACTAAACACAATAATGTTATATTGTAAATCATGACTGTGACACATCATTTAAATTTAAATCCTTCTTAATGGTTTGGCTGACTCTATTGTATAATAATTATGAGCCAAGGGGAAAATATAAGAATTTTATAAAGGTCCTCTAAGGCTGTTAGTTAAGGAGAGGAATAAGTCTGCAAAACTGTTTAGAAGCTAAGTACCTGCTCCAGGAAAGAGACAAATTCCTTCCCATTTAAAGTCTTCCCTTGTACAATCTTTGGAGAGATTATACGGGTAACAAGCTCTTTCAATTGCTCCCTTCTCGTAACATATAACTGATCGAGTTCAACATCATTCATGTCACAAAGCTTTGTCCTCTGAAGGTGTGGCTGTTGAGATCCAATGATCAGTTTGACTTTGATCAACCAATGCAATGTTTTAACACAAAACAAAGACTACATTCTAACATGGCGAAATTTTCTATCAAAACAGATTATCAGTATGTGAATACAAAGATGGGTGCCATCATGCCAAGAAAGTGGATTAAAGGTGTAAACAAGATTATAGATAACTACTCCATGAAATGACTATTGAATTCAGGCATCAGAAGTAAATCACTTCTTATATTACAATATCATTCCGCATGATAAAAAACAAAAATCAAAGATTGGTTCTCGTAATAATTCACATGCCTTAACCTGTCAACAGTACTTCTCAAAGACATCGCCGAGTTAAGCAATAAACAAGAGGCGACACAATGGGGAAGAAAAAGGTTCGGTGCCAAATTAGAACATGTCTAACACTATAAAGGCTGCTTAATTGTAAACTGTATTGGATTAGTTATTAGTTATCACGAGACATGCAAGCTGGTGCAGGCACTACTGGGATTTCTACGTAACATTTTCTTACCCAAAATTTTGACATCAAGTAAAAATTCAATAGGTTTGTCCTCCTAAAATAGTCAAAAAACTTCTGCTATAACAGCATGAAGAAAACCACCTAGGAAACATATGGCAAGTTGGAAACATCAAACATTGCTATCTCTTGTTTTTGAAATAAATATGATTCTGGTCATGGGATTTGTTACAATAACAGTTAAAAACGATGCACTCTTTCGAAGAAACCAGCCGGTATACTCCATTTTCCTATCATTTCAAATGTAAAACAATTGAACTTGTTCACAACCAAGCTCCCCATAACAGAGTTCCAGATAAAGAAATCCAAAATTAAATTTTAAAGTGTAAGAAATTAAAAAGATCAAATATATGGGACCAACACAAACCTGTGGTAAACTAAAGGCAGTGTTGTTGTTCCCCATCATAGCCAGAGAGTCCCGGATCTGATTAACCTGAAGAAATGAACTTTCAGTATAAATTTTCTGTTCCAGAATAGCAAAAGTTCACTGATAATTGGAAGTTGAACTCCAGAAGAGGAGATACCAAGTCAATATTTTTGTCCCCTGCAGTTAAATAGTATAAGAAAGACCTTATATCAGATCATTTGCTTTAAAAAACATGGAAAATTAGGCAGCGTAAAAGTAAACTTTGTCCAAAGCTGCAAGAAATGTTGCTAACCATTGGTATTGGGGACTCTTTGAAGAGCTTCATTCACCATTTCTTGCACTGATTTCCCTTCTGTAGAGGATTAACATAAATATCTGTTAGAAATCTTATTAGTACTGTTATTATGTTATCATGCAGCAGTTATTATATTAGGCAGTTATTAAATAAACAGTGAAATGGAAAGAAATGTCAGTAGGCAATTAATTGGGACAAGATATTGATTGGGAGAGACCCAAGACTATCGAATTTTGGTACCAGTTTCTTTCAATATCAATATTCAACAAGTTGCAGTGCCCTAGAACTCATCAATGACCGAGGCATTTAAAGGTATGGTCTACTGAAGACTAAAGAACCCCGGAGGGCGGTATGGAATTGAAAGGCAGGCGTGCAGCTTCCTGCTGTATGAACACGACTACACAACTGAGCAAAGTATTTACGAACTTACGCAGAAAATCACGTTGAATGAGCCACAAGAGCTTAGCTGGTTCAAAGGCCACATCATCGCCCTGCAAAATATCCAAATATTCAAACAAAGTCAACCTATCAACAGCAATTTTACGTTAAACTAAGAAAACATAAAGAAATAAAGATTAGACCAATGGAGACAATATTCAGGCCTTTGGCTTACCTTCACTCTGTTCAACATATGGCAGTTGCAAATTTACGATATATGCAAAAGAAATACACAAGTCAGTAACCATATGTATCCCTAAAACAAAGAGGTTTCACAAAGCAATTTTAAAAGACCGATACAAAAATTGATAATGTCGAAAAGATTAACAAATCCATCCAGCAGAAGCAAACCTCCCATAAAATTCTTCAGCAAGCTCGACCGCAAAAGAGAGTCGAGAGATGTCAGCTTCTCGTATCTAACACACAAAAATGAGGACACCAAGATTATTCATCCCAAATCAAGTAATTCAAAGTCGATACCAGCAGTCCTCCACATGCAGTCAAGTTTCATGAAAAGAAAACCAATTTGTGCTCAGGTGAATTGAAAGCCTAAAACTAATCCATCATAATTTGTGCCCAGTTATTTAGGGTTTTGGGACAACTGTAGGGTTTTCTTCTCTCCATATCACACCACAGTAACTTGTTTGCTTCCCGTGATTGGAAATTCGAGTAAATATATTAAAAGGCCTATCACCCTAACAGCAACTAATGCTGCACATCATGGACTACATAACATACTAAAATCAGTCATCAAAATATCACTCATGAGAAACTTTTTCCACATTTTTCTATGTTCTTGTGTTAGACTAGTTATTGACCGAGCACAGTTTATATTCGCATGGACCAATGTATACATGTCATATGAAGCCAGAAACCAACATTATACTCAACAATGAAACATAAACTGTGTTTCTACATTACTCAAAATGAAGGCCTAACATTGCAACAAGATAAACACCGGCAATGAACATGAAAATTAGGGGAGGAAGACATTATCTAACCGTCTCAGGCAAGTTATATACAAGCACAGAACTCATGACAGTTGCAAGAGCGAATATCCTGCGAAAGCAAAAGAAAGGAAAGGTCAACTGAAAAATCATACATGATTCAACAAAGAACACAGAATGCACGGTAAGTCAGCAATTACCGATCATCATATACATTGGACTTCCCGACACTTTCAAATCCTTCTGTATCAAGGTAAAGCACAGAAGTTCTTACTCCATTGATATCTAACTCTATAGGAGTTCCCCAAACCCATATCCCTGAAGATATGAACCAAAAGATAATAAAAATTATTACAAAAGATTTATATATAAATTCAAATATACATATTCATGACAAAAATGCCAATTTTCATCCACCTTTTGTCTTGACATCACGCATGTGCCCGACACCAAATCCTAACAAAAAAAACATTTCAACGTAAATCATTTAAAATTATCAAATACTGATATACAACAAAAAAAACAGAGAGAAATCCCTAAAATGCATGTTGAGTGTATATTCTAGTAGCAATAAAAATGCACCTTCATAACAAGAAAGAGATAGAAGTTGATTAAGCAAAAAAGATTTTCCAGAACGATGCGGCCCAATCACCTGATAGAAACAACCATAAACCAATGTTAAGCAAAAGTTATAGACAATGCATGCTTTAAAGTTACAGTCAAACATACTGCAACAGAGGCAATGGGGTTTGTTATTCTCTCAATAGCCTCCAAACCTTCTTTTGAAAGACGGAGTTTTGTATGACCAGGATCCGGTTCTACAATGGGAAAACTGTACAAAACAGAAACAGGACAAGAACAAGCGAAAATCAATCGACTTGAAACCAAAAAATATCACTTTCCTCTAAATATCTCTAAATAGTTTGTCCTCTAATTTTCATTGGTCTCACTTTACCTCTCAATACTTGAATATCCTATTCCTTCTAGTCTACTATTCTTTAGTGCTTTGCTGCTTTTACAAGTCATCTCAATGCATACCAAAACCATCTAACAAGATGTTTTAGAGTATTTTCTATTGCGAATAACCCAAATTTTCTTTATAACCAAAACCATCCATGGTAACATTGTCATCTTAACAATAGTAAATATAGTTTCTTGTTATTAAGATAAGTTACTCACTTCAAAATGTTGTGTGGTTGTGACCATATTTAAGTCTATAATTTCGCTTGTGAACTATAATATTAATATTCAACAGATTAGACTATAAAGGGAAACACTCAGCCAACAAATCCAAGTATGTATAGCAAGTTAGCGACATATCTCCCTCGCTATTACCAAAAAATCATCCCATCGCCACCACACACACACACCCCACCACCCCCCCATTTTGTATTGATACCACATTACCGATTTAATTTCCCGTTTTTACAGAGTGAACAAATATTATGACGAAATGCAGTTACAGCCGCAACAAAATACCGTTACGGATGTAAAAAATGTCCTTCATGACAATAGACATAGAATCCGAATATTTTTTCAACTGAGATAGATGAAAATCATATTTTTAGTACATTGTTATCTCCTTATTTAGTTTAGAACTCCAGGTCTATATCTAGTTTAAGTTATTTACATAACTATCATTATTTAAGAGTTGTGCATTGTTGTGATTAATTCACACCACGACAACCGCAATTCGTAATGCAACATCGTAACAGCCGAAATCGCAAAATCTTATACACGACCTTGGCCACGACCGTTATTTAAAACCTTGCGTATAACCCAGTTTTACACAAATGTTCGGTAACAATACAGGCTCTGATTGACAAGACAAAATTTTTAGCTGATAGTGGATAGCTAATAAGTTCATATGACCAAAATAGAAATGTTTTATCACAATTTTATCTCACGGGCTTATAGCTTTGATAAACTACTAAAATAGCTTATAGCTTATCATTTTTCCTCTAAATTTTACTCTTGTTATCTTAGTTGGAAAAAATTAAATATCAATTACATGCATCTTTTTTATGTCATATCAACCGGTTCAAGTGCTAATTTTTTCAAACACTACAAATTCAATCAATTGTTTTATCCACCGTCAACTATTCCCTATTTTTTTACCAAACCAAGTCATGGTATTTTACATTATTTTACCCGTATTTTATAAAATGTTGACACAAAGTATGTTTATGTGACAATATTATAAATTGTCATTTGGATATCGGTGTAAAATTAATCTGCACTGACCAGCGGCGAAGCTAGCAAAAAATTTATGCAGGGGCCAACTAAAAAGAAAAAATAAAATAAATTTGTTTTGAAGGAAAAAAAAAAGTTTTAAAACCAACATACTAAATTTAAGGATAAAATATGTTTTTAGTCCTATAAATTATAATTTTTAAGGTTTACTCCTTAAAAAATTTATTCAATTTTTGTCTTGATTTTTTAAAATTCTACAAAACAAAGTGTTTTTAGTTTTGGATTTAATCTATATAACAAAAAAATTAAGGACTAAAATTTAAAAATTACTAGTGCTGTAGAGACTAAAAACAAAATAATCCAAAAATTAGTCAATACATCAAAGTTAGCTTATAGCAACAACAAATAATAAAATTTGAAAATAGTTATTTAGAAAAGTTGGACAAAATGCGTTTTACGAAGCCAATTTTATCCATAATTGATTGTTTACAAAATAGATTAATAATGTTTTTTCCAATGTAAACAAATAGGTTATTTACAAGAAACTCATTACCCATTTAATATGTTTACGACTATTGTCTTGATAATTTTTATTGTTGAAAAAGTTTTCTCTATAGTTGTTATTGAGACCGAAAGTTCCAAACCAATCCAAATGAATCTATCAACCATGTAGTAATTTTTTAACTTTCTTATCTATGCTAATTTTCGGCAACTGAACTTATTTGGGGTAACTCAATGTTTATTATTTAGAATAGTTGATTATAAATACATACCTACCGACTCAAGAATAATATTGTTGTTGGGGTAGCCAAGGCTACCCCTTCCACATGAAGGGCTACGCCCCTGGCACAGACGGTGTATTAAACTCAATCACTCAGATATAAAATGGCATAAAAAGAATAGTAGTGGAAATGCAAGAAAAACTTGATGATGGCAGGCATATATCGTGCATGCATAGTAAGAAAATGAAAGAAATGAAGGAAGCGGTAACACTCACGGTTGGTGGAAATTGTGGTGGATGGAGAAGGAAGGAGTTGAAGAGAGGGATATGATGAGTAGAAAAAGCAGCATCATATTGGGATTATGGTTGAATAAAAGTTGAAGAAACAAACCATATTATTCATAATGATCATAATGGATGATGAAGAAGAAGAAGAGGAAAAGGTAAGAATATTGGGAAATGAAGGAAAACCTCAAGAGCGGTGTAAGTTAAGAATCATGGAGAAGGAAGAAGAAAACTTGGAAATGGAAGACGTTAGTTTTGTGCTTTTGGCTCATGCTTTTGTTGCACGATTGCATACAATACATGGTCATAATAACCCACTTGGATTGTTCCGATGGTATTCACTTGGCCTGAGAGTGTATTTCTTTTGAAAGTTTCGTGTATCATTCTCTCTCGTATCAATTTAGATGGATTAATTTACCTTCTTAAAAAAATACATAGTCATATAGGTCATATTAACTTCCACTAGGATACAAGTTAAAAGAGAAAAAAAGATGGGTCATACTACTTGTTCTCCGAAAACACAAATTAAAAAAAAAATTATATTAACAATATAAATGATTAAACTTTTAAAATATTGAATACATAATTTTCAATATTATATTTCTAAGTTTCTTAATAGGTGTCTCTAAGCATATAAGTTAATATCACCAAAAAAAAAATTAGTGATTAGTGAATCCTGGCATATTTGGGATCTTTGATCGTCTTAAAAATGACAACCATTTTGTTCGTTTGTTTCTTTCAACAACAAGATGGGCAATTTCCTCAAATATACTTTTTATCAACTCAGCAATTTAAATAAATTTGGATATATTTTTAGCTTGCTTGAATTCAATCTTTTCAACTTGTTTTGATTTTTCTTTTTACTGTATGTTTGATTTTTTTTTTGAGCAATTGAATATTATTTTTATGAGTTATGAATTGTAATTGTTATTTAGATGTTACTTTGATAGATTTACTATGTATTATACATTTTTAAATTGTTCAGTAAGAATTTTTTTCAACAAAGATGTGGAAAATTAGATTTTATCCAACAATGTCGACTTTTTTAAACATAAAAGATTAATTTAATCAAATTTTGGCGTATAAAATAGTTGAAGATGATACGTATAAAATAGTTGAATAATATTGAAGATATGTGCTCCAAATTGGCGTGATAACAAAAGTCGGTAGCATACTAAAACTTGAGATTGAATTAAGGGGATGGAGGAGTTCCTCTCGAAAAAAAAACTTTAAGCGGTTGTGTTATTGTAACACATGAAAATTGACACCATATATGTCTTAATAGGGAATTGATCCAAACTTTTATTGCAAATAGATTAGATCAATTAGACAAGAGCCACTGGTCACTCAACAAACTATATCATAACACATAAGTCAGTAGCTAAGTGCAATTAAAATTTAAAGGCTTAATAGCAGTTTTATCCCCTATGTTTTAAGAAATTGCGATTTTGGCCGCATAACAAAATAAAATATAAAACTGTCCTCTAAATATGGGCTCTTTTGCAGTTTTGGCCCTCAGATCAATTTTCATCAAGTCAATGCACACGTGGACGCCACGTGTGTATTTTTTTAAAAAATTAAAAATAATAATTTTTTAATTAAAAAATTAAAAAGTTACACACGTGGCATCCACGTCAGCTTTGACTTGGTCAAAATTGGTCTGGGGAACTGTTCTTAAGCCTTATTTTTTTTAATTAAAAAAAAATATTTTTTAATTAAAAAATATTTTTTTTTAATAATTAAAAAATAAAATAATTACACACGTGGCGTCCATGTCAGCTTTGACTTGGTCAAAATTGGTCTGGAGGACCAAAACTGCAAAAGGAACAATACTTAGGGGACGGTTTTGTATTTTATTTTTGTTAGGGGACCAAAACTGCTATTGCCAAATTTAAAATAGATCAAACAAGTTATGCTAATAGCCTAAAAGTAAATTAAAATTTATGAGAAATTCGTGGGACTGCGAATAGTGTCAACCATTCAAATTTCTAATATTCTAAATCAAAGTTTGTTTAAGTCACATATTGCAAAAGTAATGAAAATATATGATAGAAAAGTTACGAAGGACTCTTAACTTAGTTATTAGGGACATTGCATATTATACGTAGGGGTTGGAGTTCGAACCTCAGACACCCCACTTCTTCACATTTAAAACGTATGAGCTTAAGCCACTAGATAATGGACCCAAAAAAAATTATGACGGGATTAGTGATCCTTAAATATTAATTCAATGTATTATCTTGATTGATAATATACTTTCTGAATTTCAATTTTGTTTTCGTATGTTTCTCATCGTATGTTTCAATGTATGGCAAACAACGCGAGATCCATTTTACCAATTAACTTATGATGTCTCGTTTAGTTAATTATTCAATGAAATTGTAATGAGACAGTGTATGTGATTGTAAACATAACAATATGTTTAACAACTAGCAGTTTAGCATTCACAAATGAATTTATTTTAGATAAGTTAGAAAATAAAATTGACGTCACGCACTTTCTAAATCAAAATATCATTTTTGGATTGAACGTCGAAAAAAGCATTAACAGAAATAAAACATCAACACAACGAAAGATAGATCATACATAACCACCATCAAGAGTGTATATTGAAATCCTAGCTAACTTAACCTAATCCCAACACAAGAGAGAGAAATTAGTTACCCCATAGCTTGAATAACTAACACAAAAGAGATGAAGTGAGGAAGAGAGTCATCCAAAGCCTGAACCCAAGCTCCCAATACTATCTAATGGTGAAGATAGACCTCTCTTTGTGTTTCTATCCCAAAAACGAGTTTATAAAGTGTAGGATTATTGGTGAGTGATATAACCTATCTGCAATCAGGTTGGTTAGAGTTGCATTTGGGAACAAATATAGCCAATCCTGGGTTGCCATAGCTCAATCAATTCTTTCCTTCGTTCTCCCGTTGACATCTCGGCCTTTGCTCCATGTGAATTGGTATCCCGTCATCGGTATATCCACCAAAGTACAATCTATAACTGCTTTCCAAAAGCCTCTGATTCTCCATGGTGGATGTTCAATTTGACTTCATTTGTCTTCGTTAGAAAGAATGTCATTGAAATCCCCCATAATGCACCATGGTAGAGTATTGTCTTGAGCTAAAGTTCTCAAGAAGTCCCATGTTTCCTTCCTTCTTTCTATTTCAAGGTATCCATAATAACCTGTAAAGTGCCACAATTGATGTTGTTGAAGCGCCACTTCCATGATAATGAAATTTACCGAGAAATATATCAAATTGCAATCAAATGGTGACTTCCAAAGACAAGCTAAACCTCTGCTTCTTCGAATACTATCAACTGCAAAAGCACCATCAAAACCAATTCAAACATGAATTTCCTCTATTTTATTTGAATGTACAATTGTTTCGCACAAGAATAAAACAAACGGCTTGAACTTCCGGACGAGGTCTCGGATTGTTGGAACTGCACTCAGGTTAATTCTCTCGCCAGGGATGATATTGCCATTCTTCCCAAATTTTCTATCATGTCTCAGTCTATAGAACTTTATAAACCAAACTATATATGTATGTGTGTGTCTCATACAACACAAAAAGCGTTAGAGGTGTTCACGGGTTGGATTTGGTTAGTTTTGACCAAATCTGTTACCCGGACTGATCAAACCTAATTGGTATTGGTATAGGTTGGGAAAAAAACTCGCATTTTTTATGTCAAACTCAAACCGGCACAACCCAATATTGAGTGGACGGTTCGACGGGTCTAAACATACTTTTAAAAAAAATCCAAAAAAGTATACATTAAAATGACACTATATTTCATGAAAGTTCTAACATTTAAATCAAATTTTAGTATTTAAAGTGTTAACGCTTAAATTTACTTGAAACACTTTAAGATTAATGTATAAAAGCCTCAAAATATATTACTCTCTCCGTCCCATAATAACTGAGCCATTTGCAAAAAAATATTGTCCTAGAAAAATTGATCCATTTCGCTTTTCAATACAATATTAATTACTTTTTTTCTTCCAATTATAATACTAATTAATACTATTTTCATCACTCCCAATTCAATATATTCTACTCTGCATTTATGATAAAGAAGAATGCACCAATAGTTGATAAGGACACTCAAAACCATTTTTCTCTCTCTTTCACTTATACACTTTTTCTTAATAAGTGGAAAATGAGTCAAAGGCTCACTTAAAATGGGACAAAGGGAGTATAAAATAAGAAATTTAACAACTTTTTTGAACGAGTTGAATTTGCGGGTTTGAAATCATAAACCTATTACCCGAATCAAACTACTTTGGGTTTGAATAGGTTGGTTTAAGTTGGATCCAAACTTGAACGAGTTCGAGTAAAATGCGGGTTATTTTTGGTTAGGTGACCAAGTTGATTGGGTCACCCGAATCTGTGAACATCCATAAAAAGCAAACTCCCACCCCCATTCTGTTGATGCTCTTCCATCAGATCCAATACCAATTAAACCACAAAGTTTTGGTTGAATATCTCAAGCACCAAATAGATATTCACCAGGCATATATGATTTCTCACGTACTTCTCTCATTGTGTCACTATCTAGTATATATTCCCTCTGTTCCTAATTCCTATATATAAGCATCCATTTGACTAAAAATTTGTTCAAAATAAAAACCACTTTTCAAATTACTAGATGCATTTATTATTATATTTTTTCCTAAACATACCTCTAATTAATACTACTAACTTATCTTGAAAGTCAAATTTAATAGACATACTTCCTCTGTCTCACGATATTAGTCGTTTAAGGTTTGTGAAGATTATTAAGGAAATAATTAACTGTGTTGATTTCAATGGTAAAATTAGTATCATTTACTAAAACACCCTTATTAATTGTACTAGTGAAGTAGTTAAGTTGGATGAAATTCAATAAGCAAGTGTATAATAGTGGAAAAATAATAATAAATGTTGCATTGGTATTGTAAAGTAATAATTATTTTGAGGAAAAAAAAATGTTAAAGAGACAATAATTGTGAGACAGAGGGAGTACAAACAAAGGATAGTTTGATAATACTAACACACAAAATAGACAAATTAATTGCACTAACATTTTTTTTTACGAAATGTGAAGAAAAAAAACAAAGGGGCTTGTATACAGGGACACAGGCAATATATTCCTACATGTTACTCAGACACCGTTAAATATATGTTTTTAGATTTTTTTACAAAATATATGTTTTTAGATAAAAGCAATGAATGGGGAGCTTTTGGCTCGTCAAAAAGAAAATTGTTGTATACACATTTGCTTAGGCTGAAAAATACATGTAAATTACTCAAATGTCCCTCGGTAGTTAAATGCCAAATTATGGAACCAGCTGCAGTTAACTACCGAGGAAAACTTCGGCAGTAAACTACCAAGGAAAACTTCGGCAGTTAATTGCCGAGGAAACTTCAAACCTGTTTTTTTTTTGACAAAAACCATAAATTGTCATTATTAATATATATTTATTTTGAATGTTTCAATCATTATTTTGGTACGTTTCAAACAATTGCAGTATTATACTTATGCATATATATCTTAATAAGAATAGCATTTCAATGAGTGTAAAAATTAAGCATTTGAATATTGTTTTGCACATTACTTAAATAAAAATAATTAAAAAAAAATCGTTAGAATAATTGTGCGCAACGATTTTTTTTTAAGGTATAGTATGTTGTTATATTTTCTACATTAAAATAATTGTGCACAACGATTTTTTATTTATTTAAGTAATTTGCAAAATAATATTTAAATGTTTAATTTTTACACTCATTGAAATATTTTTTGAGGACTTAAATGCTCTTTATTTTTTTGGTCAATATTTAAATGATATTCTTATTAAGATATATATGCATAAATATAATACTGCAATTTTTTGAAACGTACCAAAATAATGATTGAAACATTCAAAATCAATAAATATTAATAATGACAATTTATGATTTTTATCAAAAAAAAAAAAGTCTGATGTTTCCTCGGCAGTTAACTGTTGAAGTTTTGCTCAGTAGTTAACTGTAGTGTGCCAAAGTTTTCCTCGGTAGTTAACAGCAGCCGGTTTCATAATTCGGCAGTTAACTGCCGAGAGGCATTTAAGTAATTTACATGTGTTTTTCAGCCTAAGCAAATGTGTATACAACAATTTTCTCAAAAGAATTTCACATGAGATATTGTCTATTGCCCGCTTGATGTCAAACTCATAGGTTACAAATGGGTTTATTCTATGAAATAAAATTTTGATGGGTCCCTCAACTATACACAACTCGATTGGTTGTGTTAAGAAACAACATAAATATAAAATTGATTATGATGAGACTGTAGTTTTTGGATTTTTAAACTGTTGTATTTGGATTTCTAAATTCTATTATTTTTCAAGTCGCTCTCTTTAAGACGTTTCGTGGCACTGTCCAAAGTTATGCAGGACAGACTATCAACCACGCCACCTCCAGGATAAAACAAGCTCAGTTACAACTATTCGATTAACTACCGCACTGCAGAAAACCGTTCGAGAATTACACTTTCAATATGGTACCAAGACCATTCTTTTAATACTGAAACCAATTTAATATGGTACTGTTACCACTCTATTATGGTGCCGAGACCACTCAAATATGGTGTTACCACCATTCTAATTATTAATCTCTCCAACTATGATACTATGACCACTCAAATATGGTTTTACATCATTCTAACGTCTAACTTCTTCAAGAGTCGAAGAAGAATATATTTTAAGATCATTCATAATTTTGAAGAGACATTATACCAAAAAAGGGACTATGATCATAAATTATTAGTTATTCCGAAGTACATAAAAATATCGAAGGGACTATGAACTGAAGACCATTCTTAATTTCGAAGGGACATTAAACCGAAAAGGGACTATGGTCTTAAGAACACTCTTAATTCCGAAGAGACAGAAAAAGGAGATGAAGAGAAGAAAGACTCATCAACACAAGTCAAGAAAAGGAGAAGAGAGAAAGAGTTCCCGACAACTCAATGAAACTCTTTGGTGTATTTTTTGAACTAGGTGAGCTCTCCTTTTATATGGAGAGTTTGTAACTAATTTGGAGAAACTTAAGAATTAAGTAAACTTAAAAATTAAGCAACCCACAGATCAGCTCAAATAACAAACTAATCGGATAAGTTCAAAAAGAAACAAACCCACAAGATTAGCTGAAACAAACCAATGAAGGAAAGATAGAAAATTCAGTTGGATTCTCAATCTTATAATAACCTAAAATTATGGGAAATGATACAGTATAAACTCTATAAATTAATAATGTCAGGATCGGAGAAATTTATTAATTTAGAGAGTTATTAATTTATCGATAAATTAATAATTATTAATTTAAAGAGTTTTTAAGTAATTATACAGTACATACCAAACA